>Ga0209828_1001490_pt1 | contig 21021 bp, 19 predicted proteins | sample MaitaG_FD_187429 | JGI IMG/M metagenome (GOLD analysis project Ga0209828, IMG submission 187429) | Marine algal microbial communities from Maine, USA - Maine_Asex2 metaG (SPAdes) (version 2) | ecosystem: Host-associated > Algae > Red algae > Unclassified | place: Maine, USA | collected 2015-01-05
AGGTCTGGGTCTACTCCATTTGTATGTAATTCTGAATCAAGGTTTACATTATGCCAATGTGCATTAGAACCTGCTGTGTGCTCGAAATAATAATTGTATCCGAAATTTACATAGTTAGTTCCAAAACTGCCATTGTATACGTTGAGTGCGTGACCCTCATTTATGTATAAAAACTCAGCAGGAATTTGCGTATCTGCTGCAAGGGTTGCTCCATCTTGCCCATTGGAATAATGATAGTAGCCAAGGTAAAAGTTATGAAACTTCTTAAAGCCTGTAGCAAGGATCTTTTCTTTGTTGTTTCCTATTAAGAAATACAAACGGCCACCTCCCATAAAAGAGGGAGTTCTAACTGGGCCACTAAATTGCGGAATAATCCGTATATCAATATTGGAGCTTAGTTCGATCATAAATTTTTCTGGAATATCGTTCCGGACCAAGGTGTATTTTCCATTCCCCGTCTGTCTAAATTCGAAGTCGTTTTCCAACATATAATACTGCGCACGCAACTTAGCATCCATTATAAAGCTCGAATCCTTATCTGCGACATTAGAATATCTATAGTAATTCAGTGGTAATCTTACCCTATCCGTGATGACACCGCCTGTAATGGTTCCTTCTTGTGAGAAGCTTCTCACAAGAAATTTAGGAGTAAATTTTGTTGGTTTAATGATTGTTTCTTGGGCTTGTAAGCTAAAGATTAGAACAAAAACACAAAAATATGTTTGTAGCCATTTTTTATTAGGTAACATGGAAGCAGTTTTTATCTAATATACAAAAGACAACGTATTTTAGAATAAACTAATTTGCCCATCTTCTTCCTCTTCACTTTGTAATTTACTGGCAGTAAGCCCTATTAATCGGATAGCTTCAAATTCTCTCATTGCTTGTTCCAATAATTGATATGCAATCTCCTTTATTTTATTTTTGTCCTTAAGGTAGTACTCCTCTGATCGAGAGCGTGTAATGGTTTTGAACTCACTCGTTTTTACCTTGAGGGTTATTGTACGCCCATAATTGTCAGCTTTCTGTAGACGTGCAAAAAATTTATCGATAATTTTATCCAGCACTTCTACAATCTCATGCTGATCTTCTAAATCATTATTCAAGGTGGTTTCTATTCCCAAAGACCTCCGAATGCGCTCTGCCCGAACAGGCCTATCATCAATTCCTCGAACAATATCAAAATAAAAACTTCCAGATTTTCCAAAATTCTGAGCTAGCTCTATTTTTGAATATTTCTTTAAATCCGCGCCTGTAAATATCCCCATTGCTTCCATCTTCCGTGCTGTCACTTTTCCTACACCAAAGAACTTTTTTACAGGTAATTGTTCCAAAAAGATGATTGCCTGCGATGGTTTAATCACAGTAATGCCATCAGGCTTGTTCATATCTGAGGCAATCTTAGCAATAAATTTACAGTACGACACACCCGCTGAACATGTGAGCTGCGTTTCTTCTCTAATTTCTTTTTTAATGCGCAAAGCTAAGTCTGTAGCAATTGCTTCCTGCATTTTGTTCTCTGTAACATCTAAGAATGCCTCATCAAACGACAGGGGTTCGATTATATCGGTATATCGAGCAAAGATTCTACGAATTTGCATGGAAACTTCTTTGTAGGCATCAAACCGTGGAGGCACAAAAATAATCTGTGGACACAGTTCTTTGACCTTATACCCTGGCATTGCAGAACCCACTCCATATTTACGTGCTTCATAGCTCGCCGTGGTAGTCACTCCTCTCTTACCGCCTCCTCCAACAGCAATGGGTTTACCGCGAAGTTCAGGATTATCCCTTTGCTCTACCGAAGCAAAGAAGGCATCCATATCTATATGTATGATCTTTCTATATTTCTTTGTGTCTTTCTCCATCCTAGGCTATTCCAAGCTCCGCATCTTTTTTTCATTCTCCTTAAATACGTTTGAAGTATCTCCATAACTTGCAATAGCTGCCGCCATTTCTTGCACACGTAAAATATGTATCATTGGCAAAGGGGATTGATTCGTTTTATTTCTCTTATCCTCTTTAGAGTAATTTGCAAATTGATATTCAGGATGGAAACTTGCCAATTGGTATTTTGTATCAAATCCGGTTTTTTCCAAATACTCTTCACACGCATAAAAAACATCCAAATACCTATCAAAATCCATTACTGGCAGTATCAGAAACGCATTAGAAAAGCCAACCAGCTCAAGCAAACTCGTGTGCAGGAGCAATAGAATTGGTTCTAAATCGGAATCCTCTGTTTCTATATACATAATATTATCCGCCTCAAAGGGTATCTTAGCAAACGGGCAAAGTGTATGAAGGAGAACAAACTCAGCGATCCATTTTTTTGTTATTTCTGTAGGGCTCATCATATATAAAGTAAAATTAACTATCATTTTGAAAACACTGGTTTTTTATTTAAAAGTATCAAGACCTGGCCTTTGGTTTGCTACACTGTGGCTTTACCTGCTCCCTACGAGCCAAATGGATATATGGGATAAGCCTGCATTCTGGTTTGGACTCTTTTATGTGTGTTTCCCTCTCAACTTCTTAGTGTATGGTTGGAATGACATTGTAGACCAAGAAACCGATGCTGTAAATCCAAGAAAAGATACCTTTTGGTTTGGGGCATTAGGAACAGCTGATCAATTAGAAGATCTATGGAAACCGATGGTGATTGTTCAGCTTTTATTCTATCCTCCACTTATTTATTATGGAGGTTTAAAAATGTTGATTCTATTAGCCGCTTTTCTACTTATCAATGGACTCTACAATTTACCGAAGCATGGACTTAGAAGTAGACCACCTCTTGAACTGCTTTGCCAAATCGGATATCTGTTGGTGGCGCCATTGAGCATATTTGTAAATGATACAGAAATGCTCCCCTGGACTACTTTTTTCTACCTTCTTCTCTTCGCCGTCCAGTCCCATCTTATCGGTGAGGTTATGGACATAGAACCTGACAGAAAAGCGGGCAGAAAGACAACGGCAACAATTTTAGGCATTAAAAAAACTAAATTACTGATTATAGCAATCGTATTCACCGAGGTCAGTTTATTATTTTTAGTATATAATGAATACATTTTTGGGTCAATGTTAGCTATTGGACTACTATGGTTACTTATCGATTTATTTCTAATTTTTAAATCAACACGCTATAAAGTAGGGCAAATGAAGCTCTTCGCCCTACTTTCGAATATTGTTGCAATCATGAGTATGGCATATGTCTGGTATTCCGCTTGCCTAATCTAAAATTGTTCATAGAATTTTCTAAAAATGTCATAGAGTTTCTTTGATGTCCTTTAAAATACATATTGTTAAAAAAAGTGGTCAAGTCTATGTAGAAAAATATTATTTTTAATTAATTTGACACATCTTAGCAAGTCTTCCTACGAACAATCATACACCCTAAAAACTATTTGGTTAACAAACTCCTTCAAACTATTGTATGAACAAGAGATTAATGACTTCTTTCTTATTGATATTTCTAGCTTTTAACTTAGCAACAAGCCAAACACAGAATTCAAAAAAAATCTATCAACAGGTGCAAGAACTACAAAGTAGTTTTTCTGCAGAACCCACGGATTTATTTTCTGTAAATAGAAGTATCCAAGAACCTGCCGATGCGTACAAATATGTAAACAAAGCTGAATACCTTCAACTAAATGACAGTAGTATCAGCACAATCAAAAAAAACAAGCCTGCTACCCTCTCGTTAGAAATTCCTTTTGAAGGCAATACGTACGAGGTTCAAGTATACCAAAAAGACGTAACTGCATCTTCCTACCAGGTTAAGACTTCGTCTGGGGCAAGTGTAAAAAAGTCTAAGGCCGTTTTCTATCGAGGAATAATTAAGGATGAGAAAAACTCCGTAGTAAGTCTTTCCGTTTTAAGCAATAGTGTTCACATGACAATTGCTACTAACGAAGGCAACTTTGAAATAAATAAAATCAACGAAAATTTATATGCAGCATATCGCGTATCGGATTCTAAGCGTACGCAAGACACAGGATGCGCAACAGATAACTTGGAACTGCCTCAAGAAGCAGTCATCAATGAAAACAGTACTCAAAGATCGTTTGGCGACTGCATAGAAGTTTACATAGAATGTGACTTTGATAGTTTCCTCGAAAATGGATCATCTGTAACCGAAACAGAAGAATGGGCATTAGCAGTAATGAATGAAGTTGAAATTCTATACGACAATGAGGGTGTACCCATGGTAGTCTCAGAACTACTTGTGTATGATACATCAGATCCTTATTCTAGTCAAGGGAGTACGGATGGTATGTTAGATCTTATGGGTCCAACTATTGGAAATAATTATAATGGAAGATTAGCGCATTTATTTTCCACACGAAACGTAGGTGGTGGAATAGCTTGGCTAAATGTATTATGCGCAACAAATAATGGAGGGAATTTTGGTCCCTATGCAGTAAGTGGAGCGTTGTCTCCAAATGCTGTACCCTTCCCTATATTTTCTTGGAATGTTATGGTAGTTGCGCATGAATTGGGACATAATGTAGGAAGTTCACATACCCATTCTTGTGTATGGAATGGGAATGGAACACAGATAGATGACTGTGGGAATGAATGGTTAAATGATAACAATGGAAATCCTGGCAGTTGCTATGACGAAAATAATCCTATCCTACCTAATAGCGGTACAATTATGAGCTACTGTCATTTAATAGGCGGTGTTGGTATCAACTTCAATAATGGATTTGGTCCTCTACCTGGAGCTCTTCTTTTTGATAAATACAATAGTGCAAATTGTTCAACTGGAGATGATTGTGCCGTCGGTGGAGGTGACGGTGGAGGCAACAATGGTCCTGCTCCCGTAGCGGATTTTACTGTGACTCAGTTTGATGCATGTGCACCCGCCTATGTAGAATATACAAATCAATCATTTAATGATCCAGTTTCTTATGAGTGGTCATTCCCTGGTGGAACTCCAAGCTTTTCAACAGAAGAAGATCCTGCAGTTGAATACTTTGAACCTGGTGTATATGATGTAACCTTAATCGCTACGAACTCTAATGGCACAGATGAATATACACAGAATAGCATTATAGTTATTGATGAGCAACCTGTACCTGCTTTTGATTTTGAAATCACAGATAACTTTATAGAGTTTACAAATCAAACTGTTCAGTCCGTTAATTCTTACTTTTGGGATTTCGGAGATGGAAATGTCAGTACAGCAGAAAATCCATTGCATGCGTATTTGACAGACGGCACCTATACTGTTACATTCACTATAGAAAATGATTGTGGAGTTTTTGAAATCCAACAAGTAGTGGAATTTTACATTCCGCCAACTGCTGGCTTTAATTTAGACATTTCAACTGGCTGTAACCCGTTGATCGTTTCTTATACAAATAATAGCTCTAGCAATACAGTCGATATTTTATGGACTTTTGAAGGTGGCATCCCAGAAACATCGACAGACGCAAATCCTGTTGTAACATATGCGATTCCTGGCACGTATGACGTAACATTAACTGCAAGTAATGACAATGGTGTAGATGAACTGTTAGAGAATAACTTAATTTCAGTAGATGCTTCCCCGTTAGCTGATTTCGGCTTTAGTGTAGACGGACAAGATGTTGAATTTGCAAACCTTTCGAATGGATTTGAGTCCGTTAACTGGAGTTTTGGAGATGGGAATAGTTCAAATGAAATTCACCCAACACATACGTATGACATAGGTGGCACATACGAAGTAACTCTCCTTGTTGAAAGTGAAAATTGTGGTATATCAGAAATATCAAAACTTATAGATGTTACTGGCACTCCCATCGCAAATATAGATTACGATATAGAAGAAGGTTGTACTGGGATGGTTGTAAGCTATACAGCAGTGAACAGCAGCTCTGCAGATACATATCTTTGGAATTTTGAAGGGGGAATACCTGCAAGTTCTACGGAAGAAAGCATAATTGTAGAATATCCTGTTGCTGGTACTTTTGAAGTAAGTTTAACTGTAACAAATACAGTTGGCGAAGATATGCAAACAATTGACGAAGCGGTGGTAGTATATGATACCCCAACTGCAGAATTCAGCCATACGTTAGATGGATTAACCATAGAATTATTTGCAGTAGAAGTGGATAACTTAGGCACAATGTATAGTTGGGATTTAGGAGATGGAAATATGGCAACTGGAATCAATGCTACGCACACTTACAGTGAGGAAGGTATATATGATGTTACATTATACACAACGTCCTTATGCGGAGAATCTGAAATATCAGAAACCATAAACACATTTACATTACCATCTGCGAATTTTACCGCGGACGCACTTGAGGGATGTGCTGACTTTATTATTCAGATGACAAGCACGTCTTCTGACAATGTTGAAGAATGGCAATGGTCATTCCCAGGAGGAACACCTGCTAGCAGTACTGATGAAAATCCGACAGTAACGTATAGCGATGCTGGAACATATTCTGTGCAACTTACAGTGAGCAACGCAGCAGGAAGTGATGAAATAGAATCGAGCGATTTGATTACAGTAAACGATACTCCGATAACAAGTTTCACTGCTAGTTCGGATATGAATACTGCAAGCTTTACAAATACTACGATCAATGCAAATTCATATGATTGGAATTTTGGCGATGGAAACACATCTATTCTTGAGAATCCTACACATACCTATGATGTCGAAGGAACTTATGAAGTAAGCTTACGCGCTACAAATGATTGTGGAACCACAGAACATACGTTAACAGTATTCTTAAGTAGTGCACCTATGGCAGGATATTCGGCAAGTATTAATCAAGGCTGTATTCCATTAAGTGTAGAGTTTACAGATAACTCTTCAAGTAATGTTACTGGGTGGAATTGGAGCTTCCCGGGTGGAACTCCTGCAAGTTCGAATGAGCAATCACCTACAATTATTTACGAAGCTACAGGAGAATACGATGTAACATTAATCGTAAGTTCTGACTTTGGTGATGACACACTAATAATGTCTGATTTTATTACAAGCGTTGACTTGCCAACGGCTAGCTTTCAATTTATTTCCTTATCGGAATTTGAATATGAGTTTAGCAACACATCATTTGATGCAGAGAGCTTTAGTTGGGATTTTGGTGATGGCAATACATCCTCATTAGAGAATCCTTCACATACATATGCTGGGCCAGGAACATACTTAGTTACTTTTAGTGCAAGCAATGCTTGTGGAACGGAAACATGGCAAGAGGAAATCGAAATAGAAGAAAGCACTTCTATACATCAAATCGAAATATTTTCAGAAATTGGCGTATTCCCTAATCCTAATCACGGAGAATTTATCTTATCAATTGATAGCAAGGAGTCACGGAATGTAAAAATAACCTTGTACGACGTTCTTGGTCAACGAATAATGGAAAATGATCTTGAGATCCTGACTGGTAAAAATCAGAAACGTATAAATCTAGAAAATGCAGTTGCTGGAGCTTATTTACTGGTATTAAGAAGTGAAGAGCAGAGTCAGGTGCTTAAGTTGTTGGTGAATTAAAATAAGAACTAATACAATTATTAAAAGCGTGGTAACGGACTGCGCTTTTTTTATTTGTAGCCTACATTATACATCCTGGAATAATATTTTTCTTAAAATTAACCCATCCCTAATTGTCACCTTATATAGAAACATATGATTAAGGGACATATTCAAGTAGAGGTTACTTTCCGCGTGAGGTACATGCAGGGATTTATGTCGCAGCTGAAAGCTGGGACCGACCGAACAGGGAGCCCGGAATACACCGACCCTGAGCGAGAGTAACGAGCCGAAGGGGCACGCCCAGTGTGATTTATATCCAATAAATGCAACCATCTATCTATTATTTGCGTCTATTTCTAGAAGTAAGTTTAGATTAGAGTAGATTACCACCGAAACGATGATTCAACTTAAAGGCATTCATAAGTCTTATCAAACTGAATACAACTCCTTACATGTACTCAAGGGTATAGATATTCACATTCAGGAGGGAGATTTTGTGTCAATAATGGGCTCATCTGGTTCAGGCAAATCTACCATGCTCAATATTTTAGGCATTCTGGACAAATATGATGAGGGCGAATATATTTTGGATGGGAATCTTATCAAAAATCTTAGTCAGAAAGAAGAAGCCTTTTACAGAAACAGGCTCCTAGGGTTTGTTTTCCAATCCTTTAATCTCCTTGCGTTCAAGACAGCGAAGGAAAATGTTGCTCTTCCCCTTTACTACCAAAAAGTAGATAGAAAAAAACGACAGGCAATTGCGCTCGAATATCTTGATCAGGTAGGCCTACTGGATTGGGCGGACCACTATCCCAATCAGATGTCAGGTGGCCAACAACAGCGCGTCGCGATTGCTCGGGCTCTTATCAGTAATCCTAAAGTTATCCTTGCAGATGAACCCACAGGAGCATTGGATTCTAAGACATCAGCAGATGTAATGGAAATATTCAGAAAAGTGAATGCTCAAGGCATTACTGTCTTACTCGTAACCCATGAAGATGAAATCTCTAAAATGACAAATCGCCTAATCAGATTGCGTGATGGTATAATAGAATCCTCATGATAGATTTAGATAAGTGGCAAGAAATATTCTCATCTATACGGAGACATAAACTGCGGACAGCCTTGACTGCATTCGGTGTAGCTTGGGGGATATTTATGCTTGTTGCTTTACTGGGCATGGGGAAGGGATTGGAAAATGGTATTGAGCATGATTTCAGAGATGATGCTATTAATAGTTTATGGATTCGTTCTGGAACGACTTCAAAAGCCTATAAAGGATTAAAGGAAGGTAGAAGAATACAATTTAATAATAGTGATTACGATTTACTCAAATCTCAATTTTCGGAGATTGATGCGATAACGGGTAGGTTCTATGTGAATGGTAGTCAGACAGTGAGCTACAAGGACAAAGACATGTCTTTCAGCACGCGCGGAGTGCATCCGGGACATCAGATTCTTGAGAACTCCATAATGTTGGAAGGTCGCTATATTTTGGATAAAGATTTAGATGCTGTCAGTAAAGTAGCTGTTATTGGACGCATCGTGCGAGAAGATCTATTCGGGAAAGAAGAACCATTAGGTAAACAGATAAGTATTGGTGGGACTATCTATAAAGTTATCGGCGTTTTTAAAGATTCTGGAAGTGATGATGAGATGCGGAATATCTTTATTCCAGTTACAACAGCGCAAAGAATTTATTCAGGCAAACCTGTACTTCACCAAATGATGGTTTCTGGAGGTAATTTAGGGCTGAGAGAAATGCAAATATTAGAAAGTAAAATCCGTAACACCTTATCTAGGCAAAAAAAAATAGACCCTACGGATGAGAGGGCATTGCGAATATTTAACCTAGCGGAAGAGTATCAACAATTTACTGGACTTATGGCAGCAATTCGAGGGCTCATATGGCTCGTAGGGATCTTTAGTATTTTAGCAGGAGTCATAGGAATCAGTAACATCATGTTGATCATCGTAAAAGATCGAACTAAAGAAATAGGTATTAGAAAGGCAATTGGAGCAACGCCTGGTAGTATCGTGCGCATGATCATGCAAGAATCTATTTTCATCACTTCATTAGCCGGATATATCGGTTTACTTTTCGGCATTGGATTAATCTATGGTTTATCAGGTGTAGAGTCAGAATATTTTAGAAATCCGGGTATAAATCTCGGAATGGTGCTGACTGCTCTCTTTGTTCTAATTTTAAGCGGTTCGGTTGCAGGACTTATTCCAGCTATACAAGCAGCACGTATAAACCCGGTGGAAGCCATAAAATCAGATTAATATGTTTGATACAGATAAATGGCAAGAAATATTTGGTACGATACGGCAGAATAAATTACGCACAATTCTTACTGCCCTTGGTGTTTTTTGGGGCGTCTTCATGCTTATATTTTTATTAGGAATGGGATCAGGTCTTGAGTCGGGAGTTTTCAAAAACTTTGGTTATCAGATGCGGAATAAAATGTATGTATGGGGCGAACGCACAAACAAACCTTATAAAGGTTTCCCATCAGGACGGAGAATACAGATAAGCTTGGATGATCTTGCTGCGATAAAACGGGAGATTCCAGAAGTGGATATGCTCGGACCACGAAGACGAATGAACAGCACCTTTGTCCATTATAAGGATAAGTCAAACAACTACGATATCAGAGGAGAATATCCTTCCATGATAGAAATAGAGCCATTAAAAGTTATTGAAGGACGCTATCTAAATGATAGAGATCTAAATGAACGGAGAAAGGTAGCAGTACTAGGGTCTAAAACGAGTGCGTTGTTTTTTGGAGAAGAAAGTCCTATAGGGAAATACGTTACGATTCAGGGGATTGCATTTAAAGTAATAGGCGTTTTTGGGCCAATTGAATTAAAACCTTGGAGGATTGCAGATACAGAATCGATCGTTATTCCTTTAAACACGATGTGCCATGCATTTGGGCTAGATGAAATAATTGATTACATGGCAATTTCGAGTAATATGGATACGCGTGTCAGTATTGCAGAAGAAAAAGTGGTGGCTCTTTTAAAAAGCAGACATCAGATTCATCCAGATGACCCTAATGGCATAGGGCATGAAAATGTAGAAGAAGAGATTGACCAGGTCGTAAATCTCTTTATAGGAATTAAGTCATTTCTCTGGTTTGTGGGTATAGGTACTTTGCTAGCTGGAATTGTGGGGGTTAGTAATATCATGCTTATCATAGTCAAAGAACGTACGAAAGAAATAGGTATTAGGAAAGCACTAGGTGCCACACCAGGTTCTATTGTAAGCATGATACTTACTGAATCTGTATTCATAACGGCGCTTGCTGGTTATCTTGGTTTACTCCTTGGTACATTTATAATTGGGGGAATTAGCTATGCTATGTTTACTTTCGAAATAGAAACAGAAAATTTTTCCAATCCGCAGGTGAATTTAGCTGCAGGAGTGGGAGCCCTAGTGATGTTGGTTATAGCAGGAACCATTGCTGGTCTTATTCCAGCGATGCAAGCGGCAAATATAAATCCTGTGGAAGCGCTAAAAGACGAATAAATGGATAACAATAAAGATGCATTAATCTAATACTATGAAAAAAGGATGTCTAATAAGTTCGGTACTGATGTTTGCTGTGTTATCAGCGGGGATTATATATTACTTCTATCAGAATAATAAAAAAGACCCAGTAATCTACGAGTATGTGAAACCTGAAAAAGGAGACATAGAAATAAAAGCAGTTACTACGGGTAGCATTAAACCACGAAAGGAAGTAAACATTAAACCCCAAGTTTCTGGTGTAATCGATCGTTTATTTGTGGAAGCAGGTGATCAGGTTACCAAAGGCCAAAACATTGCACGTATAAAACTAGTCCCTAGCCAGGTGAATATAAACAATGCGCAATCAGGTGTAGAATTAGCGAAACTTAGATATCAAGACGCGACCAGAGAACTTGAAAGACAGCGCACTGTCTCCTCAGGAAATCTGGATATCACGCAGGCCCAATCTAGATATGAAAATGCACAGCAGGATGAGCAGAGACAAAAGGCATTATTTGAAGACGGAGTAATTTCTGAGCAAGAATACCAACAAGCACAACTAAGTCTACAATTAGAAAAAAACAGTTTTGACAATGCTAAACTTAGCTCTGGCAATACCTTACAGCAATTTACTACTGAAGTGGATATACGTAAGCAAGAAATGAATGCTGCTATCAATAATCTTCAATTACTCAGAGAAGGTGCGACTCAAAACTCGAGTCAAGTTAACAATATCATCAAGTCAACTGTCGCAGGGATGGTGCTAGAGGTACCCGTAGAAGAAGGTACCTCAGTAATCGAACGAAATAATTTTAATGAAGGTACGACTGTCGCGTCGGTGGCTGATATGAGTACACTCATATTTGAAGGAACTGTGGATGAATCCGATGTGGGTAAGATCAAACAGGGTATGCCTTTAGTATTAACAGTGGGTGCTTTAAATGAAACTAGTTTTAATGGAATTTTAGAGTTTATTTCGCCAAAGGGGAATTTAGAAGAAGGTTCTGTAAAATTCATGATACGTGCAGCAATTAAAGACGACTATGATGACGCCTTCCTAAGAGCGGGCTATTCTGCTAATGCAGACATTATTCTAGACAAAAAAACAGATCTTTTGGTAGTGAATGAACGTGATGTCATTTATAGAAACGATTCTACTTTTATTGAGCTTGTAACTGGTGACCAAGAATTTTCAGAAAAAGAAATTCAAATAGGAATATCAGATGGTATCATCGTAGAAGTAGTTGGAGGGATAGACAGTAATGATGAAATAAAATTAAGGAGTGACCCTAATAACAATTAATTAATTTACATGCTTGATGACTCGATTTAAATAATTATAAAACGTTTCTTCAAATCTATTTAAGCCATCAAAGTCAAGTAAGGTTTTGAGACTAGAGAGTATTTCTTTTTTCTTCTCTGGGTTCTTGAACACATCCAGGTGATGAACAATAAGTTGAACGCGCAAGTATTCCGACATGGTACTATAAATTTCCAACGCTTCACGATATCTTCTCTCGCCAAATTTATTAATTATGAATGACCTCTCAAGCGTACTTTCTTCGAAGTCAGCAAACGATGCATACACCATAATGAACACCTCGAATTGTTCTGCTGTTAGTGCTAATTCCACGTTTTGTCGCATACTATTAATACGTTGATCCTATAAAATCGTCACCATTTTACGATAATTGGAGGTCATTTTGCGATAAATTAACTTTTCACCCCTTGAGTCGGCAAATCATAGACAAAATATCCACTCAGTAATTAAAGCATATACTATATTTGCTGTGTGCTCAATAGACTGAATATGGATAACGAAACACTAAATTCTGAAATAAAAAAGGCCTTAGGAAACTGGAAAGAAATCATATCTAAATACCAAGTTCCAAATAATAAAAAAGCTATAATACAGATTACAAATACCTTCCTACCCTTCTTAGGATTATGGGTTCTGACGTACTTTGCATTAAAGTGGTCTATCCTATTGGCTATTCCTTTATTTCTATTGAATACAGGCTTTATGGTCAGAATTTTTATAATACAACATGACTGTGGTCATCAGTCTTTTTTTAAGTCTAAGAAGCTCAATAACATCATAGGAACAGTTTGTAGTATATGTAGTTTTATTCCCTACAAGTATTGGGCAAAGGTGCACAACTTTCATCATGGACACTCAGGTCAATTAGAAGTCAGAGATATTGGAGATATCCCAACTATTACCGTTACAGAATATATGGAAAGAAATTGGTGGGGAAAATTAAAATATAGAATTTGGCGATTCCCACTTATTACATTTGTTGTTGCTCCGGTTTACTATTTCATTGTTGCCTGTAGGTATCCAACGTTTTCATTTAACAACAGAGCGAAGTACCTAAAGATGGTTATTAAAGATAATTTTTGGATAGCGCTCACCTATTTAATTGTTGGATTCTTAGTGGGCTGGAAAATGTTCTTAGCAATCCAATTCACGCTTGTTGTTATGTTTGGTGTAGTTGCATTTTGGTTTTTCTACGTACAGCATCAACATGAGTTTTCTTACAAACATTGGAAAACAAACTGGGATTTTTTGCTTAGTTCTATTCGAGGAAGTAGCTATTATAAGCTTCCTAAAGTATTGCATTGGCTCAGTGGCAATATTGGCTATCATCACATCCATCATCTGAGTAGTCTCATACCCAATTACAATTTGCCAAAAGTTTTTAGGGATGAACCTCTGCTTAACAAATATGTGACTCAAGTTACCTTTTGGGAATCTCTAAAGATGATACGTCATAAACTATGGGACGAGAAACAAGAGAGGATGATTAGCTTTAGTGAATACAGAAGAATATATAAATTCAAAGCTGCTGCTTAACCGACACTGATTGACAGAATCACTTTATTCCACAAAGCAAAACCTTATACAGCACTGCCTAGCGCTCAATTCTATAAAGGTGGAAGGAATCAGCACAGCGATTGATTCTCTAAAAGAAGGACAGCAAAATGAAACAAAGAGTTCTGCCGGAGATAAGTTTGAAACGAGCAGAGAGATGATGCAAGCAGAAATAGATAAATTACAATCGCAACTGGGTCAATTACTGACAGATCAAAGGCTATTAAAACTACATAGCAAATTAAAAGAGCAAGAGTTCTGTGTGGATGGGAGTTTGGTTAAAACGGATAGAGGTACTTTTCTAATATCTGTGGGCTTAGGTAGAATAAAAATGGACACAGAGACCTTCTTCGTTATATCTCAAAATGCGCCGATTGCCAAACCTTTACTCCACTTAAAAACTGGAGATAGTTTTACTTTTAATAATGTGAATTACGAAATAACAGGGACTGCCTAATTATAGTTTTAGCTAATTTGGCAGGTGTCTCGGCTCTTTTTGCAAGCTATATTTAAGCCCAACACTGTACACAACCGCGCGTTTTTTAACTGTAATTCCGAAGTCCTCTGTATCCGCTTCAATAAAACTTGTCACGCTCTTTTTAAACCTTGCATCAAAAAAGAGATGCATAGCATTTAATTTATATTCAAGTTGGCCTCCTAATATAAAACCAAAGCCATACCCATTGATATTTTCGTCATCAAAATCATAATCAAAACCTCTAGAATCACTCGCTTCTAAGTACTTATTAAACCCAAATCCTAACAAGAAGCTCGGCTTTAATTTTCTCTGCAAAAGTTGATACTTAAGAAGTGAATTACTTTCTAAAGAACTTGCTTGTAGGCGAACTGGTATGGTGGCATTAAACACATTACCTGTTTCAAAATAATTGAATTCTAGTATATAATTAAACTTAGGTTTAAGTCTTTGCTCCAAGAATATTCCAGCTTCAATTCTATTAACTCCTTTTTGATCTTCTACTGTGTTGTTATCAAAAAAATAAACTAATTGACTGCTATTTAATCCTCCTCTTATCCCTATTTCAGTTTGGCAAAATACCTGACAGTTCAACAGAAAACTAAAAGCGATTAGGCACAGTAAGACTTTAAAAATATAAGGATTAACAACCATTTTTTGTTTTTAACGTAAAAGCCAAACGATCTATAAATATACACCGCTTTTTTTGTCAAGAGTTATACATAATGGAAGCCTTTTCTGCGCGCTTATTACAAATAGCCTATTTTATATTATACAACAACTTACAAAATGACAACTACCAATATTCCATTCTTAACTGATGATGATAATTAAAATAATTTAACCTATCACATCATTGTATTGTATAAATGGCTGCTTGTAAAATCGATTGCCTGTAGCTGCTTTTATTGCATTTGCGACAGCTCCGCCTGCTGGTGGTAAACTTGGTTCTCCAAGACCTGTTGGCGAAAGTACGTTTTGCACAAAATGCACTTCTACTTCTGGAGCTTCCATATTTCGTATAAGGCGATATCTATCAAAATTTGCTGCTGATGGCTTTCCTTTGTCAAAGCTAAGATCACCATACATCGCATGGCCTATACCATCAATAATACCTCCTTCTATTTGGTTTGTAGCTGCTAAAGGATTGATAACAATTCCGCAATCGACAGCGCAATACACCTTTTTAACAATTGGTCTATTATCTTCTATTACCACCTCTGCGACCTCAGCGACATGTGTATTATGGGAATAGTAAGCACTAAATCCTTGATACACACCATCATTTGTTTTACCCCAACCAGATTTCTCAGCAGCTAAACGTATAACCCCTTGCATACGCTCACCAGAATACTCTATATTTTCATCTGTTGTCCCTTTCACGTTTTCTAATAAATCCAATCTTAACTGGACTGGATCAATTTTCAAGTGTTCTGCTAATTCATCAAAAAAGCTTTGCTCTGCAAAACCTAAGAAATTTGTATACGGTGCTCTCCATGCTCCTGTCGTAATATTACTTTCTACTTTTCCCGCGACTACCTCATAATTACTTATACAACCAGCTGGAAAGAAATGTGCAATTAACCCATACATGTTCCCATTTATCGCCGCCTCTGTTAACTTGTATCCCGTCAACTTTCCGTCTTTTACTGCAGCTTGGATTCTATATTTTGATGCTGGTCTATACGTCCCTGCAGTCATGTCATCTTCTCTTGTATATAATAACTGTATCGGCACCCCAGCCTTTTGGGAGATCATAGCTACCTCTTCTGCAAAATCTCCGTACAGTCGTCTACCAAAACCTCCACCCATACGCGTTAACTTAATCTCTACATTTTCTGGCTCTATGCCTATGGCAGTAGCAATTCTACTTTGCGTCCACTGCGGAGTTTGAATAGGTCCTTCTGCATAACATTTATCCCCTTCTACAGATGCCATAAAGTTCATTGGCTCCATGCAATTATGTGGTAAAAACGGTGCCTCGTATGTACGATCTAAAACAAAATCTGCCTCTGCAATTGCTTTGGCAGCATCCCCATCTTTTCTCAAAGATTCTCCTTTAGATTTTTCTAAAATCTTACTCATCGCAGCATCATGATCAGCAGTACTCTCCGCTTTCCCATCTGATATCCAATTTGCCTTTAAACGTTTCTTACCCTTTATTGCTGACCAATTAGAATCACCTAGTACGGCAATTTTATCTCCTATCTTTATAACTTCCTTTACTCCACTTACCGCTTTTGCAGCTGTATCATCATATGACGCTAAACTCTGACCAAAGGCAGGTGGACGCAAAACACTTGCATATAGCATTCCGTCTTTTCGGGTATCTATACCAAATAATGGTGTGCCATTTACAATGGCTGGACCATCCACATTTTTTCTGTCTGTACCTATAATGGTATACGCATTCGGGTCTTTAAATTTAATATCAGTTGGCACTACTTGTTGGGAGGCCAATGATGCAACTTCTCCGAATGAAATTGATTTTCCTGAGCTATGTGTTATTATACCATTTTCTACTGTGCAAGATTCAGCATCTACTTCCAATTTTTCTGCTGCAGCACTAACAAGCATTTCTCTAGCTGTTGCACCAGCAGTTCTTAATGAATCCCAACTCTTACGAATCGATTGACTTCCTCCAGCTACCTGCCGATCAAAATCTTTGGACAAACCTGCTTGCTCTACAATGACATCTTTCCAGTCAACTCCCAATTCTTCTGCTACAATCATTGGCATTGATGTCTTTACATTCTGACCTATCTCGGGATTAGGTGAAACGATGCTAACTAGACCAGTATCTCCTATCTTTAAAAATGCATTCACATCAAACCATGTATCAGGCATAGGCAATGTTGCGGCAACCTTAGCATCCGGTTTGCATGAAATCCAACTAAAACCTAACATAAGACCACCTCCAGCGGCTGTTGAAACTTTTATAAACGACCTTCTATTTGTTTTAACATCCATAACTTACATGTTTTTAGAAGCGGTCTTAACCGCTTTTCGTATTCTTAAATAGGTTCCGCATCGACAAATATTTCCACTCATCGCTTGACTAATCTCTGTATCTGAAGGGCTTTTATTTTCCTTTAATAATGCTGAAGCAGACATAATCTGTCCAGCTTGACAATACCCACACTGAGGTACATCATGCTCTACCCAGGCTTCCTGAACAGGATGTGTTCCATCTTCAGATAAACCTTCAATTGTTGTAATCTGTTTTTCACCAATTTTTGACACCGGAATGGAGCACGACCGCGCAGCATTTCCATCCAAATGAATAGTACAAGCACCGCATTGCGCAATACCACAACCATACTTTGTTCCAACTAAACCGAGGGTGTCTCGGATCACCCATAATATTGGCATATCTGAATCTACATCTACATTGTAAGTTTTTCCGTTAATATTTAATGCATAGCTAGCCATATTGCTAATTTTTATTGATTTTAGAATTATCTAAATATAACGAAATATTTAAGCTGTGTTTGCAGTGAATACCCTACTTTTAGATTATATAATTAATTAAATTATAATGCACAATCATCCTCTTACCGTCAATAGTCTTCATCTATATCCCATAAAAGGCATGGGTGGTATCTCTTTACAGACCTCCAAAGTTCTGAATGAAGGCATACAATGGGACAGAAATTGGATGCTTGTAAACGCCGAAGGGAAATTCCAAACACAAAGAGAACACCGAGGTATGGTAGGCTTTAAGACTGCACTTAAGCCAGATGGAATTCAAGTGAGCTTTGAAAACGAACAAGTGTTCCTGCCGTTTGTATCAAAAACAATTGGGCAACGCAAAGTCTCCATATGGGAACATGAGCTAGATGCTCTTGTTTGTGAAGAAACATTAAGTGATTGGTTTAGTCAACGATTAAATAGCAAGTTGCAACTGATTTGTCTCGATAAAAATAATCCAAGAATTAAAAAAATTCGTGTAAAGCCAGATGAAGTTCCGATTCGTTTTTCTGATGGCTATCCATATACCATCTTGGGCACTGCTAGTTTAGATTTACTAAATTCCAAATTAGATGAACCACTTCCCTCAGATAGATTTAGATCAACAATAGTTGTTAACACAAAGGATCCACATCAAGAAGATAGTTGGACAGATTTTACAATAAACGGCTTAGGTTTTAGAATGGTAAAACCTTGTTCACGCTGTGTGGTTACAACAATAAATCAAAATGACGGTAGCTCTAGTAAAGAACCCTTGCGCACTCTAAATACCTATCGCAAAGAAGGAAAGTATGTGAATTTTACAATGAATGCAATCTGCTTACAAGAGGGTACAATTTCTGTTGGAGATGCATTAGAAGTCTAAATGAAAAATACAGAAAACGCTTTTGCCATTCTAATTTTAGCCGCTGGCTCTTCAAAACGCATGGGTAAAGCAAAATTATTATTGCGTTACAAAAATGAAACAATCATTGAACACTGTGTAAAAACTGCACAAGAAGTTCCTGACAGCAACGTCTATGTAGTTACTGGTGCGTACCAAGAAAGAATCTTAGCGTCACTATCTAATTATCCAGATATTCAATATGTACATAACCACGCACATTTGGATGGTATGGGAAGTTCCATTGCTTGCGGCGTTTCAGAAATTGTAAAGTTTGCATATAAGGGCATTTTACTGTTACTTCCGGACCAGATCCTCGTTGATAGTAAAACCCTCAACGATATCATTGATCTACACAAAACAAATCCATCATCTATAATCCTATCAAATTACGGTGAGAATAGCGGTCCTCCGACATTTTTTCCGCCTTCTACATTCAGCCAACTCCTTGACTTAGAGGGTGATAAGGGTGCAAAACATATTTTCATGAAGCAATACCCGCATACATTCTACAAGTTCCCTTTTGGTATGATCGACATCGATAAAATTGAAGATTGTAAAGAATTTGACATTTCAGACTAGGGTGCACAATAAAATTTGTGTCTTACATGTAGAGAATGCTAAATCGGAATATATGGGTGCTAAATTCTACAAATCATTTTTTCTTCTTTTTTTCTTTATAACTTTAAACCTAGCAGCTAGTGCAGACAGCTATACAGGCGATCCAATAGCAAAAACGAATACACTTACACTGGATATTTTTCCTAATCCAGCAGCAACTATTGCTAACATTAGTATCAAAGGCAGCGAAAATGCACAAATACTTATCCTGAATTCTTTAGGCAAGATGATCAGAGAAATTAAAATGACAAGTGAATTAACAAGTCTACCCGTGGACGATTTAAATGCAGGTCTTTATATCATTAAGATTAAAGATCTAAATTCAGATGCTGTGATTTCTAAACGTTTACTCGTTAGAAGATAAGCATCTACATAAAGTAGGTAAAGGCTCTTGTGAATAGCAAGAGCCTTTTTTATATTATACCTTTATAAACTTCACCGTCTTAATCATATGTTCAGATTGAATACGTATAGAGTATAAGCCGCTAGGATAATTACGCATATCAGTAAATACAACATGCTCCCCTTTGGAAAATGTCCTATTGCTCAGCATTGAAACTTCACTTCCTAATATATCAAAGAGGGACAAACAAATATATCACCTACAAAAGGTAAATCTTGGTTAACTAGTTCTTCAATGCTTTGCTTTTCTGTTACAAAGGTTGTCCGTCTTAACAGATGTGCAGCTTTTTGGAAATTCCATTCTCCTGTATATGGAGCGAATGTATCAGGCATAGGATCGTCAGTTTTGATTTTAAATTTATACAGAACAGTTAATAGACTACAATTTATAAGGGAGGTTTAATGGCAAAAACACATTTCTCTGATCCCGATACAATAAACTTCAAAAAAACAAGTTTTGATCTAGTTGTCTTTATGCTAAAATACTCTTGCGATATCCATAGCTATATGAAGAAATTTTTGTTCTGTTTTTTTTTATTATTTCTAACCCAATTAAATTATGCCCAAGTTAAGTTCGATTTTAACCTTGGGCTTCAGATGGGAAACACCACTTATAACCCAAATTACCCTTACTTTACTACGTTCAAATCTGGCTTTTTCATAGGTGCTGGTTTAGTAAAAGAACTAAATGAAACGATTGCCATTAAAGCGGACATTCAATTCTCACAGAAAGGACATAAAATCACTGGAACAAAAACTATAGGTTTTGGTCTTATAGAAACCGTTCCAGCATCTCGAAGATATATTGAATTTTTGCCCCATCTAGAACGGAAAGTGTTCGATAAATTAGTTTTGTTTGTAGGACCTGGATTTGGCTTTAAAGTCATGGAAAAGTTTAATGATAGATCCGTTAACCAATTACTAAATCGAAATGATATCTTTTTTCATGGTGGTCTGCATTACTATCTAGACAAAACTTACTTAATCCTTAGCCTCAAACGAAGTTTTACCGAATCTGATGGTAATGTATACACCACTGAAGAAGGCAACCCTATTCTAAATCTAAATTCTAGAAACATCAACGTACTCTTTGGGATGGGATTCCGCCTTTAAAATCAAAACTGCTTTTCAAGCACCAATTTCCCTTATAATCATCTTAATTTTGTAGCACTGATGTACTTTTTCCTTATTTTATGTAACCGCAATGAAATTCATTGCGTTAAAGCATAAAATTTATAAGATGTTCGCAACAGATGTAATAGCAATAATTTCAGTATTTACAACCATTCTAACGATT
>Ga0209828_1001491_pt1 | contig 21010 bp, 18 predicted proteins | sample MaitaG_FD_187429 | JGI IMG/M metagenome (GOLD analysis project Ga0209828, IMG submission 187429) | Marine algal microbial communities from Maine, USA - Maine_Asex2 metaG (SPAdes) (version 2) | ecosystem: Host-associated > Algae > Red algae > Unclassified | place: Maine, USA | collected 2015-01-05
ACCCATACCAGTTTCACCTAAAGTCCCAAATCCGTGTGCATCGTCCACCATCAACCTAAAATCATACTTAGATTTCAATGAGACAATTTCTCTCAACTTACCTTGATCTCCTCGCATCCCGAATACACCTTCGGATATAACTAATATACCTCCCCCTTTCTCTTTGGCTATCTTGGTAGCAGCGATTAATTGTTTTTCCAAGCTCTCCATATCATTGTGTTGGAATACAAATCTGTGTCCTGAGTGCATTCTCACCCCATCCACTATACAAGCATGGCATCCACTATCATAGACAACAACATCACGACGCGAGAGCAAACAATCTATGGCTGACATGATACCCATGTAACCAAAATTGACGAGAACAGCAGCTTCCTTTTTCTCAAAGTCTGCCAACTCTTTTTCTAACTCATAATGTAAGCTAGTATCACCAGACATCATCCGCGAACCCATTGGGTATGCAAGTCCATACTTTTCCGTAGCTTTTGTATCTGCTTTTCTTACTTCTGGATGATTCGCTAATCCGAGATAATTATTCACAGACCACATAATGACCTCTTTACCGTTAAATTGCATTCTATTGTCTAACTCGCCTTCTAGCTTTGGAAAAATAAAATATCCTTCAGCATCAGAATGTTGCCCGAGAGGACCTCTATTTGTTGAGATTCGATCAAAAATGTCCATATATCTTTACCTTATTATTAAGAGAACAAAGTAAGACAATTGATTCATATTATAACTAAGTTGTAGAATATTCTCACCAATATACCCTGCTAATCGAAGTTTATAACTTTGGATATAACAAATCATGCTCTTATACAGGACACAAATATTAAGCTGTTAATCATCAATTATATGTTGACCTATAATCTATTTTAGCTCCAAATGATAATTTGTAACTAATACTTTTTAGCGTATAAAAAACGCAACTATATATGAAAGTTATCCAAGAATATTCCTTTGATCTTGATATAAGTTTGGAGTAGTAAACTTTAATAGCGGATAATCTCATAACTCTCTTATATGGTTTGTTCCAATTACCACCTTTCTAAAATCAACAAGATATATTACCAAACTATAGTAGTTGTTTTGATCATTAATATGATAAATCTATTATTACTTGTATCATTTTCATCATTCCTATAACTCCCTATTTTCTTTATCCTGATAAGAATAATTCTAAGTCTAAATAGATTCTCATTATTCTACGATTTCTAAAAGTTTATGAATTATCAGTCTCATTATTATAGACTATTAGAATCATCTTGTAATACATTGAAAAAAATAAAGCTGCAGATTTAGGGTATTAAAAAACTAAAACAAATTATTATGAAAAATCTTTTTTTGTTAACCGTAGCATTATTTACGATTCTTATTACATCTTGTACCAATGAATCTATAACACCTGGCGTGATTGTTTTTGATGGTGAAAATGATGAAGCATCAACTACAAAGCAAATTGATAGATTCTTTTGTACTATTGAAAAAGATGGCAAGCAGCATATAAGTGTTTTTCAAGAAGGAACATTTATTACTGTATTAGAAGATGAAAATTACCATTATTTCGATGCCTCTGTTTCTAAAGATGAGAGTAGGTTTATAGTATACCGTCATCCTACAGACGCGACAACTTTTCAAGAAATATTGGTGAATTCTGAGTTACTAATGTGTGATCTTTCCGGCGATAATTGTCGAGTAATAGTTGAGAAGAAAAAATACCCTCAATGGGGGGCACAAGCTGGCGCTATCTGGGGACCAAATGATGATAAACTTTACATGAGTATCTTAACTGGTTTCACGAATGAAGCTTGGAGAACATTTGAAACAGACCTAGATGGGAACAATCCTAAATTAGTAGCAGATTTTGCAATTCTGGATGCCACTTTCACAGCTAATGGAAGTAAAATAGTGTACTCAGCTTGGCCAAAAATGGCTAATTATGAAAACCTTTTGGAATTAGAAATATTCACAGCAAATTTTGACTTTGAGACCTCTAATCTTTCGAATAGATCATTACTAACAAATAATAGTAGATTAGAAATAAACATTATTATCAGTCCCGATCAAACAAACCTTTTGTATTGGTCTAACGGCAAAATAGGTATTTTAGATCTTGATAGTAAAGAAGAAGATATATTTGAAGATGTTCAGCATATCAAGGGTAATACTCTCTGTTGGTCAAAAAATGGAGAAGATATCTATTTTGTTAAGTCTAAATCTAATGGAAAATTTAGTTTCAATTTATTAGATGCTAATAATGGTCGAATGACTGAGATGATGGAATTTTCCGAAAATATTCGCTTTATAGATACATTCTAGTTTTTAAATTTCCATGATAATAGTCGTTCTTTGGACGGCTATTTTTTTTAACTCATGTAACTTTAAACTAAAAAAGAATATTTTTCTATTTATTTCGTATTTCTTATGTAACTTCTTTTATAGGTTTTTTGAATTTTAATTCAATATATAAAAACCACTTTATAACTTTTTCCTCTTTACTAACTAACTTAAATATGAATAGATCAGCTATATTTTCCACTCTTATTATTCTCCTTGGTTTCCAATCAATCTTGGCACAAGATGGCATTCAATTCAATCTTGAAGGCTCATTACCCTCGTATACATTATTTACTGATTCTGGAGGTACACACCTTATTGATAATTGTGGATATGAAGTACATTCTTGGCCACAAATTCGGGACAGAGATATTTCCTATCATGTCAAATTATTACCCAATGGAAATATTCTTTACCAAGATAATAGAGAAATGTACGAGATGGATTGGGAGGGCGATATTATCTATTCCTTCCGTGCACCGTCAGGCTTAATCTTTGAATATGAAGTTATAAAAAAAGAAAATGGGAATTACTTATGCCTAGGAAGAGAGTCCATGTCAAACAGTGAATTTAGAGATATGGGGTATAATCTTTCATTGGGTTCGCCTGATGTAATTGATGTAGTAGTAGAAATAGATCCTACACAGGATTCTATAATTTGGGATTGGCACCTGGCAGATCATGTTATTCAAGAAAGAGATTCTACACTAAATAATTACGGTGTGATAAAAGAGAATCCTCAACTTTTAAATTTAGATGCAATATCTACCTATGATTGGACCTTCTATGAAAGCTTTATGATAAACGGAATGGGCTACAATGATGAACTAGAAATGATCGCTCTAAGTGTGAGAAAAATGAGCGAAGTAATATTTATAGATAACAGTACTACTGCAGAAGAGTCTACTGATCATTCTGGCGGTCGATATGGCAAAGGAGGCGATGTTATTTTCCGTTGGGGTAATCCTCAAAACTATGGTTACGGTACTCAAGATGATCAAATACTATATTATCAGCATAACCCAATCTGGGTACATTATGGTGAGTATAAAAATCAAGTATCTGTATTTAATAATGGGCTAGATAGACCAGTAGACTACTATTCTTCTATTGATATTTTTCAAGTCAATCCTGATGAAAATGGAAATTTTCCTTTTGATGAAGAGCTGGGTTTTCTGCCCATAAATGCTAGCTACAGTTATAATAATCTGGACCACGAGTATGAAGTACTTTTAGTGTCCGATTACACATCTGGTGCTCAAATGCTCGAAAACGGAAATCTTTTTATTACTGAGGGCCGTAGTGGTAGGCTTTTTGAAGTAACTCCCGCAGGTGATATGGTATGGGAATACATCGCTCCAGGGGGATGGTATCTCTTTAGGGCAGAAAAATATCCGTTAGATTATACGGCATTTGATGGTAAAATACTTGAACCTAATGGTACGGTGGAATCTCCATCAAGTCCCGCTGTTTGTGAAATAGCTACCATCTCTAGTATTATTCAACCTTTTGAAAGTAATATTGAAGTTAAGTTTGATAACTCTTCTAATAATATATCAATTGCAAACATTGATAATACAGAATACTCTTTCGAGATATACGATGCCTTTGGGCGAGTGGTCATGTCAGACAATTCCGATCCTTTAATAACTGAAATTAATGTCGGGTTTCTCTCTTCTGGATTTTATATCATTTCTATTAACGATCTAAAATCCAATGCTAAAAGAACTTTTAAGTTTACGATAGTTGAGTAGTGTAATAAAGCTAATGTTTATTCAATTTGTATTTTTGTTATTTCACCGTAGATATCTAAGATTAGAACAGATTTTTTTTAGTTATTTAATCTAGTGTTGAAAGTGAATCACTACGGGTTTTTGCTTAAAGGTTTTAACCTTGTTTAACTTATTTAACAAGCACCTTATCTATACGTTGGATAATGTCCTCAGAAGATAGATAGCCATTAGAAATCAGATCAAGTTTATCTCCGTGCTTTAATAGTAAGGTTGGAAATCCCCTGACGCCCATTTCTCCCGCTCGTTCGAAGTCTTTTCGGACGAGCTGTTTCATTTCATCTGAATGAAACAAGGTGTCAAATTCCTTTGTGTCTAATTCTAGTTCTGCAAGAATGGAATCATAACTCTCTGCTAAATGCATATTCTGATTATACAAATAGAACGCTGTTTGGGATTTTTTGAAAAAGTCGTATTCTTTTTCTGGATCCATTTTTCTGACAACTACTGCCGCTCGACTTGGAGGTTCTGTATCATAAGTTATGCGATCACTAGATAGAATTTCATAGTTAAATTCTTGCCCGCTGGCTTTGTTTACATCTTCCCAATGATGAGTAAGGAAATCCTTTAGCTCCGTCATCATTTGGGTATTATATGGTCTTAAGCCTCCCATCACCAATTCCATGTCCAATTTATCTCCGTAGTGTTCTTTCACTTCATTAAGTTCTGGGGCAAATCCATAGCACCAAGAGCACATCGGGTCCCCAACATAAATCAAGATTGGTTGTGCTTGTGGTTTTGGCTGTGACATAAATAATAATTGTAGAAGAATAAATTTCAACATTTGAATCTTATCTTTAGTCAAATTAATACATGGATGTAGTAATGTAGTCCTTAATGTAAACTCGATTCATATATGCATAAACTAGGAGTGCTAATAGAATAAATAACACGATCATTTTAGTCCTTTTCCATGCAATCTGATTTTTCTCACGCATGGTCTTATACCGGGTCCTGCTACTGTACGACATTCCTTAATATACTTTTTCTATATTATTATTTTCAATCCATTGGCTCCAATTTTTATTGTATCCATGGACCTTATTTGTAGTTTCCTCATTCATATCTTCAAGTGGATAACCATCATTAGCCCACTCAAATATACTTCCATATAGATTGTGTATATCTGAGTATCCTTGGTCATTGAGTTTCTTACCAATTTTTTCACTTCTATAACCTATAGAGCAGTAGATTAGAATTTTCTTGTCCTTGTGTATGTCATCAAGAGCACTGAAATCTGGATTATCATAACCTACTCTTATCGCTCCTGGGATATGGCTCACTTCGTATTCTTCAATTTCTCTTGCATCTAAAATTATATATTGGTCCCAATCATCATAGAACTCGTCGGTTGTTATGACTGGTATTTTGTAATCGATATACTTGTCTACCGTAATTTGAAAATCTTGATTATTGCACATCTTCTTTTGAGCAAAAGCATTCGAACAAGAAAATATTAATATAAAAATTAAGCAGCTATTTTTAATCATATCGATTATTTTTAAGGAAATATATATCCATTTACAACCCTATTAACCTTATATCGAGCGTAAAGTTCCTGAAAAATCATTAAGAAAACACCAATTCCAAATGTACTTGTGCGTACCATTTCGAAGGTAGAAGTTTTGTCAGTGTAGAAAGGTACCACAATAAGTAATTCTATGGCTATAATAACAGCTGTGATAATAAATACCAATATACTTGCTGCTTGTAGGTTTCTTTGCTTCGCTTTCTGAATCTTATATAAGGATTGCTTGAATGCTTTTTCGTGCAGAGTACAATGATCTATTTTAAATAACTCCGAAAACACATAGGTAGCTTTTTCGTATTCAGCCATATTATATAGGCTTGCTGCTTTTCTAAAGAGTAGCTCATTGTAAATATTCTTTTCTCCTATCTCAAATACATTTTCAGCTATAACTATAGGAATAAGTTCATCTGATAATTTTATAAACTCATAATATCTACCCAACTCGAATATAGATAATGAAAAGTCACACCAAACTTCGATTCGATATTCAAATTCGAGATCTAGTATGGCTATTCTATTTTCTTCAAAGAATCTTACTTTGTCAATATGCGATTTATCTCCTATCTGTTGGTATCGATAGTAAGTCGCATTTTCTTTTATATTTTGAAGTTCATTATAATTCATTCAATCGATATAATATGGGTCTACTTGGACTTACGTCAATGTCATAATTTCCAACCATAATATTCAAAAAATATAATCCATCCTCAATTTCTTCTTTTACAAAGATAAGCTCTGTAATTGTCTTATGCTTTAACATTTTTTTTGGATAATTCCAAAATGCTTTATGAGATAATAATGCTCCTTGGTCCTCTTCTCTATCTACAGATGGTAAATCCGTTAATAAATGATTGACTCCACGGTGATTCAAAAATTCAATGGCGGAAGGTTCGAAGTAACAAGGGTTTGTACCGGAGTAATTCCTTTGCATTTTCTCCAAATCATTAGGAAGTGTCCTTACGATAAAAGCCTCTGGTAAATCTAAAGAAGGGTCTATCAGCATTTCTAGACTTCTACGCATTATTAAACGATCTCCATTCTCTAAAAGTGTGGGTAAAACGCTAAAAACATAGGCCATACAATGAAAACTTTTAAGACAATCCCTTAGACGATACTCTTCCTTGGAAATATGCCCGACACACTCTGTATGCGTTCCATTTCCATGAGGATTTATCTTAATATTAAAAAAATTTACGGGTGATCCTGCTTTCGTACTTCCTATAAAATCACCAGCTTTGAGTGGTTTTGCTTCATATAGTGGGGCATAAAAGCAATTGGGTTCTGGTCTTCCACTTTTCAATGGAATAGATATATCTAATGGATTATTGAGGTCAATATTATAACCCTTTTCCTTATATGTGATCGTCGTAATCACTGATTTCTCGAATCAAAGCCCCAAGAAAGTTTGGCTCGAATGGTATCCATAAAAGCAATATCTTCCAATTGTATAAGTCGAGTAACCATCTTCGATTTCTTGAGTGTTAACTCATGTTCTGAAGTAACAGTCTCATATCTTGTATCCACAGTGCAAAGAAAGTTCTCAGATCGTCCTTCGATTTTGAACATAATCTCAGAATCATCGGGGATGACGATTGGCCTAACATTCAAATTATGTGGGGCTACCGGAGTAATGGCAAAATTTCCAGATACCGGGAAAATGATAGGGCCACCACAACTTAAGGAGTAACCCGTACTTCCTGTAGGAGTACATACAATCAATCCGTCTGCCCAATAAGAGTTTAAAAAAATTCCATTTATATAACTATGGATTTTGATCATAGAAGATGTATCTCTTTTATGAATGGTAAAATCATTCAAGGCAAATCCTAATTCTCCAAAGATCGGTATATTAGAATTCAACTCAAGCATCGTTCTAGTTTCTACTTTATACGAACCTTGGACCCAAGCATCTATCGCATCTTCTAGCTTGTTTTTCTCTGTGCTTGCCAAAAAACCCAATCGACCCAAGTTTATCCCTAATATTGGTACATCAAGATCTCGGATGAAGGTTGCGGCATTCAGTATTGTACCATCTCCTCCCAAGGTGATCATTAAGTCCGGGCTTAATTGCTTTAACTTGTGATAATCTTTATAAGTTTCCGCACCATAATCTTCATCCAATTGTTTAGCATATTCCGTATAGATGTAGGTCTCCGCATTGATGTCTTTCAATTTGGAAAATAATCTTTTTAGATGCTCACTATATTCAGGCTTAAACTTCTTTCCGTAAATACTAACCTTCATTAACTTAAAATGAATTGGTGTTATTAAAAAATATACCTCTTTCTCCAGTTCCTGTCACACTGTATTCAAAAGTGAAAAGATAACTATTATATATAATTAAATCTAATGCAGGGCCATAACCATATATCCATCTATTGTTCAGAGGGTTATTTTCAGTATAGGTCGGTTCGTTTACGTAAGCAAAATCAAAATTGAAGCGTAAATGTAGTTGAACATTTAATTTTTTGATTTGAGCCGGTAACCAAGAGGCTAAATTAAAATCATGATCAAAAATTAGCTGTTTTATATGGTTTTTGACCAAGATATGGTCTATTCCGTCCATCACAAATAGTTGATAGCCCGAAACTAAATCAGCACTCCATCCCAATCCTGTATTGTTTGCAAATGATTGTTGTTTTCTGATAAGATTAGTTTTACCAACGACTCTTGTGCCTAAAGAACGGGTTCTATTCATAGGATAAAAATAATCCATTCCTCCGGTGATTATCAATGCATTTTGTTCTCTAAATAACCCAAGTCCTTCCTTCTTAAAATTACTAAAAAGTCGAAGTCCCTTTGTAGGATAAAGATAATTATCTCGCGTGTCATATTGTACATCATAACTCAATAAGAAAAATTTGATAGATTGCTTTCCATCTAGAAAATAAGCTGGATTCAACTCAGGAGATATAACTATTTCATTTACCCAATTTCGATGAAATTCTAAGCTAATAGAGTGGTGCTTTGTCACCTCAGGACGAAGTCTAAAATTGATCGATGTCCTAAAACGCTTTAGCATTATACGCTCATCATCGTCCTTATAAAAGATTGATTTATTCTCTTGGGTTATATATGGTATTTCTTTATTGTCAGCATAGAAAATAGAAAAAGCTAAGCCCTTATTATTTTTATCAAATAGATAAGGAAAACTGTAAGTAGATTCTAATTTACGAGTGTAGCCTGCTTGGAAAACAAACTTTATAGGATCTTTATTTCCGGTAAAGTTGTAGTGTCGTAACCGCATTCCAAAATTAATCCGGTTGAGTGCCCTATCCTGTTCTTGCCACCAAACATTAAAATTTCGATCTGCTAATTCGAAAATTGGGACAGGAAATAAATACCAGTTTTCATTGACCTCAACCAGAATATCCGTTTCAGTCGTTGTCGTGTTTTTTAGGTTTATTTTCACTGTATTAAATAGACCGATGCTTTTTAATCGACTTTCGTTTATTTCTAAAAACTTCGGTATATCTTGAATCATAATTGTATCTCCCTCTTTGAAAGATAATTCCTTTTTGACAATTCGGTCTTTGGTCCTTTTGTTACCTTCTACGAGTATATTAGATATCTGTAGGTGTTGTTGGGCAATACCTTCTTGACAAAAATATAAAAAGCAGAAATAGAGGAGATACTTTGTCTTTCTAGACATTAAGATAGCTCATGAGCATATCATATCTTTCTTTGAGATCGTCAATATTCTCTTGTTCTGTGAAAGAAGCCTTCACTGTGTAGTCATACCGTTCAAAAGCTCTAATAATAGGTTGAATTTCGTTAAGATTTACCTTCAGTGTCACTATTATATTACTAGAATCTTGTACATCATTCAGAAATGTGCTTAAGATGGCCGCATTTTCCATTTCTACGATACGCGAAATTTCTGACAAAGAATAAGATCTCCTGTTGACTTCTAGTACAATAATGCCACCTGGTTCTTTGAATGAGAAGCTACTTGCATAGAACTGTATAAGGTCCTCTTGGGTTATAAAACCAATATAATTATCCTCATTATCAAGTACTGGAATTGTGGTCAATTTTTCTTCTGCAAGAAGAGATATGACTTCAAAAATATGATCTTGCTCACGACAAAATTTAGCATTTGCACTTTCCTCAATATCTTTGATAAGTAAATTTTTATCATAACGCATCAATTGCTCTTCAGAAACAAGCGTGACCAGACGGTTTTTGTCTACAACGGGGAGATGCTTTAGGTAATTGATATTCATGTATGTCAGACCTTGTGATACAGAATCACTGGGTCTAAGGTATATATGGCTATCCGATATCAATTGATTAGCAATCAAGGTGTATTTTTCTTTTTAAGACGTTACAAAGGAGAATATGTTTAGTTCTGCATTAATTTTTGCTTTTCCATAACATATTCTTCTTCCGAAAGTAATCCTTTTTTTCTTAACTCTGAGAGTTTATTGAGTTGGGATAACAAAATGTCGTCTTGTAGCAAATTTTCTGTTGGCTTTGCTATTGGTTGACTTAATTTGTATCCATTTTTTACAAATTCTTCATATTCATCCTGAATTCTTAAGAATGCCAGGTTTTCATGAGTCTTTATTTTATCGACATCTTTAAATCCATATTGTATTGCTTTTGCCAGGTGATCCAAAGATTTTACTTTGTTTTCCTCCATAGAATAGGCACATGCTAGGTTGAAATGCAATGCAATGTCTTTGGGATCAATTTTGAGCCCTTCTTCAAAATCTTTGATTGCACCATGGATTTCAAAATCCTTGTACTTTTGAATACCGGTCTTTTTATATGGATTTACTCTACTTTTAGAATTTCTTTTATTACTACTTCGCTGATTATATTGATCTCTTCCACGTCGACTTGATCTTTGTGGATTCCTTCTTTCATTTTCGTAGTAATCGGCATTATATCTACGATCAAAGTCTCGCTGTGACATGGTCAAGAATCGTACCGCATCTATAAAACCAAGGATAGAGGTAATCGGCAAACGAAATGCAGATGTAATTATCATTAATAAGACAAAGAATATCCCCGCCCCTATCTCACCTAGATAAAAACGATGGACTCCAAAAGAGCCAAACATAAAAGCCAATATAGCTGCTAGTATTCTGCTTTTTTTCCTTTTCATTACAAAATCTTGCATGTTAATAAAGCAATATCATCTACATATTCTTGCATTCCTTTAAAAGTATTAATTTCATTCATAAGATCGTGATTAAAGTTTTCTGGTTTTTGTTTGTGATTCTTCTTTACAAAACTACTAATCCTTTCTTCTCCAAAAAAATTCCCACTTTCGTTCTGTAAATCTATTAAACCATCAGTAAAACAGAAAATCATAGCATCTTTTGATAATTTTATTTCCTCTTCTTGTATAAATGGTAGTTTCTCAAAAGCTCCAATAACTGTTGTCCCACTTTTCAATATCTTTTCTTTTCCATTCTGAAATAATATAGGTGGATAATGTCCGGCATTGATGTATCTCATGCTTTTTTTTGTCCCATCGATCTCAGCAATAAAAAAAGTTATAAACTTATCACTTTTAGTAATCTTGAAAACAGCTTCATTTAATGCAAATACAAAGGTTTCCAAATCTCTAAACTGAAATATCAAACTTTGTAACATCGCTTGAAAATTAGCCATAAGCAATGCTGCAGCAACCCCCTTTCCACTGATATCTGCTATACAGATTGCATATTTATCTTCAGCTAACTTCACATAATCTAAGTAGTCTCCACCAATATTATCATGTGGTTGGTATACTGAATGTAATTCAAAGTATTCAGATTTTGGGAGTTCGCTAGGAATCAACATTTTTTGGACTTGGCTAGCCAATTCCATCTCCTTATCCATCCTTTCCTGATTAATTTGCTTTCTGAAAAGACGCTTATTTTCGATAGCAACAGCAATGATGTTGGTAATTGTGGTAATAAATTGGATCTTATTATAGAGATCATCTTTGTCTTTTAGTCCACCAATCAAGGCATAGGCAATCGGATAATCTTTGTGCCTTACAGGAATGACTACATCAAAGCCTGCTAATTCGCTAGAATCACCTTTTTTTAGTGTATATAATCGCTTGTGTTGTAAGACATGCTTAATGATTTCTTTGGTTTTCCCAAAGTCAACGTTGATGGTGGTTGGTGATTCCCAATCCTCATTTTCATTATTTCTAACAAAGAGCACCATTTTCTCAATACCCATTTCCCAACTGAGAAACGACCTGTACATGTTGAAAAGACCCTCAACAGGAATATTATCGTTTATGGCTTGAGTTATGGTCAGCAAGCTTTTGATTTGAAGCTCTTTTAGATTTAGCTCCTTTTCAAGTTTTTCTAGTAATTGTATCTCCCTGTTCAAAAATTGTCATTTGTATCAAAGATATTACTTAATGAATTGCCAATTAAATTAAATGATAAAACTAAAGACATGATACTGAGTGCTGGTATAAAAGCCATGTATAGTTTTCCTCCTAAGGCATAACCATAATTTTCGTTCAACATATTTCCCAGAGATGGAATGGGTGGTTGAACTCCAAATCCCAGATAACTCAATCCTGCTTCAATCAATATAGCTATGGCAAAATTGGACGATATTACAACTACAATAGGGCCTATTATATTGGGTAAAATATGCTTTGTCAGGATGTTAACTGTTGGAATACCTAGAGAATTAGCCGCTTTGATGTAGGTTTGTTCCTTTATTTGTAAGGTCATTCCTCGTACGAGTCTCGCCATGTCAATCCACATTGTCAGACCAATAGAAATGATGATAACCATCAGGCTCTTTCCAAATCCTACTACGATGGCGAAAACCAATAATATTGTTGGAATAGACCATAATGTATTAATAAAAAATGTGACCACTTTATCAATCCAACCACCAAAATATCCAGATAGTAAACCTAAAAAAATACCAATAGAGACGGAGATAAGCACAGATAATAATCCCACCATAAACGAAACTCTTAATCCTAAGACCAGCCGGCTGAAAATATCTCTACCGAACTTATCAGTCCCAAACAAAAATGTCTTGGTCACCCTTCCTTCCAAGGAAACTTCTACCCCTTGCGATAAAGAATAATTAAATTTGGATGGATAACCAAACAAGAAAGGAAGACTTGCTTCTCGCTGAACATTATTTCGTTCTTGGATTAAGTCAACACTATATCCTGGGGATTGTAAGGCAATTTCTGGAATGTGACAATTTGCATTGATGCTCTTATCGGGAATAATAATATAAGCAAAAATGGCCAATAATAAGCAAAGCGTAATCCATAATACAGAAATTACAAAGGAGAGTTTATTGAATAAATGCCTAATTGGCTTTGCCAAATTATTTTAGTTTTTCATTGGATTGATGTCTATCTATATCGCGTTTTGTCTTTTTTTCGATATTACTTTTTATGGCTTCTTCTAAGTTAATTCCCATCTGATTAGAAAGACAAATTAAAACAAAAATAATATCAGCCATTTCATCTTCAATGCTTTTTAGAGCAGTATTTCGTTCTTCGGGATTTTTGTAGGATTGTTCACCAAATTCTCGAACCATATGTCTACTTAGTTCCCCTACTTCTTCCATTAGAATCCCTAAATTGGTTAGCTCGTGAAAGTATCGAACACCATATTTTTTGATCCAATCATCTATGAGATTTTGCGTTTCGGATATTGTCAATGTCTATTCCTTATTTTTTGAGTCAATAATAATAGTTACCGGTCCTTGATTAATTAAACTGATATTCATATCTGCACCAAACGAACCACTTACAACATCCAGTAGTGTAGCACTTTTCAAATAATGAAGAAAATTATCATATAATGGTATTGCAATATCCGGTTTGGCGGCCTTAATAAATGACGGACGATTTCCTTTCTTGGTGCTCCCAAATAAAGTGAATTGACTGATCACCATCAAACCACCACCATACTCTTCTATAGAATAATTCATCTTGCCTTCGCTATCAGAAAAAATTCTCATGTTAAGGATTTTGTTAACCATCCATTTTATATCTTCCATGGTATCTTCCTCACAAATTCCAAGTAATATTACTAAACCTGTTGCAATGCCCGAATACACTTCATTTTCGATATTTACACTGGCCTTTTTTACTCTTTGTATTACTGCTCTCATACAGGTATAAAATGTTGATAATCCCAGTTTATAGACATTTTGAATTATCGATTTCGATATTTTATTGTTGAAATGTGAAAATCTTTATTTTTTCTATTTTTTGTGAACATTTCGAATAGTAGTTTTCAACAATGAAGTAATACACATTAAAAATTGAACAGAAATAAACATTTTGTTTATAACACAATTAGATCTATATGTTAATTGAAGAAAGTTGTTAGTAACAATATGGAAAAGAAGATATAAGTTTGTGTTTATTCAAATCTCCTCTTTTATCACCATATCAACGAAGCTAATAATAATAATTTGTTTTAATATTTATATAATCCAATTATAATAAGAGTGTGTGGATTGTTGATTGTTTGAAAATGAAATTTAAATTTTACTGTAGCTTAGAGCAACGATTATTATGAAATATACTAAGGCTGTAAAAATTTGGTTGATTTCCGGTTGTGTACTTTTGATTTTCCAAGTGATCATTGGAGGAATTACTAGAATTACAGGATCGGGTTTGTCAATTACCAAATGGGAGATTGTTACCGGAACTTTGCCTCCTACAAATAATACGCAATGGGAGAGTGAGTTTGAGCTTTACAAACAAACGCCACAGTATGAAAAAATAAATAAGGGATTCTCATTGGAGGAATTTAAATTTATTTACTTCTGGGAATACTTTCATAGGTTGTGGGCAAGAATGATGGGTCTAATATTTCTATTTCCCTTTATATATTTTTTGTTAACTAAGAAAATTGATCGGAGGATTATCAAAAATCTTGGCTTTGTTATATTCTTTGCTTTCTTAGCTGCTATTTTTGGTTGGATTATGGTAGCTAGTGGTTTGGTAGAAAGACCATGGGTTAATGCCTATAAGTTAACATTGCATTTATCAATTGCACTGACCACATTAGGTTTTATGTATTGGACTACATTTATAGCATTTAATCCTGAAAAAAAGAAATATAAGCCTTCCTATACAAGACTAAAAGGTTTGAGTATTTATGTAACTATTCTTATTTGTCTACAAATATTCTTGGGAGGAATAATGTCTGGTCTAAGGGCTGGATTGATCTTCCCTACATGGCCAGATATGCATGGTAGCTTTCTACCAGAACAAATATTTGATAGTAATAATTGGAACTTGGAAAGTTTTAAAACCTATGATCGTAGTGCATTTGTTCCGGCTCTTTTTCATACGCTTCACAGAAACCTAGCCTATTTGATTTTGTTCGTAGCTATCTTCTTCTATTATAAGATCAGAAAAAGTATATTGAACACAGATATTTTGTTTGCAGCCAATATTTTTCTTGGTTTGCTGTTACTACAAGTATTATTTGGAATCTTGACTGTTATAAATTGTATAGGACGTATTCCATTATTTTATGGTGTAGGGCATCAAGCGATCGCAATTTTACTTTTAGGGGCGACATTGTACCTTAATTTTACTTTTTCTAATACATATTCAAAAGATTAATAATAAATTATCGAATGGAATTTATAAAAGAAGGAAAGTTTAAATATATAGAATCAATTGGTGGCAAGGATGTCCTTCTTTTGCTTCATGGTCTGTTTGGTGGTTTAAGTAATTTTGAAAGTATCATAGAGCGTTTTGGAAATAAGTATAATGTAGTAATGCCCTTACTACCAATTTTAGAATTACCAACAAGAGAAGTAACCTTAGAGAATCTAGTAAATTTTGTTGAAGATTTTATAGAGTTTAAGTCTTTCAATAAAGTAAATGTTTTAGGAAATTCTTTGGGTGGTCATATTGCCCAACTATTAGCTTTTCAGAGACCTGAGATTATACATTCTTTGGTGCTTACTGGTAGTTCTGGATTGTTTGAAAATTCAATGGGATCTACTTTTCCGAAAAGAGGAAATTATGAATTTATTAAAACTAAAACTGAAAGTACTTTTTACGACCCCTCTGTTGCATCAAAAGAATTAGTAGATGAGGTTTTTGATATTGTAAATGATAGAATGAAAGCAATAAAAATTGTTGCTACCGCTAAATCTGCAATCCGACATAACGTAGAAAATAAATTAGATAAGCTTAAGGCACCCACCTTGCTGATATGGGGTAAACAAGACACTATTACTCCCCCTTTTGTTGGAGAAAAATTTCATGCATTATTATCGAATTCAGAGCTCCATTTTATAGATAAATGTGGTCATGCAGCCATGATGGAAAAGCCAAATGAATTCAGTACGATCCTAGAGAATTTCTTAGTAAAAGTTTGTACTTAATATATTATAGACCAATGTGCCTTTGGTTTTTTGAGATAAAATAGACAACTAGACTAGGGCCTAATTACCTCTTTATCCTTCTTCTTAGCTGCTTTCTGCATTTCATTATCAGTAGTAATTTTTTTCTGTTTAAATATTTCAAAACGATCTTCTTCTTTTTCTGGAGGATAATTATTATTCGAAGTATCTACATCTGCTGTTTCAATAAAAGGATCTAAATTAAATTTCACCACTTTTTTTTCTGTAGAAAATACTTTGGTTACCTGGGAATCACCCATTTTCCAAATCTCTGCAGGTATTCTTTTTACTTCTCTACTTCCATCTTCGTATACAAACTCTATGATAATAGGCATTACTAAACCTCCCTTATTTGTAAATGAGATTTCGTAGTAATTTTTGTCGTTATCAATAACAGATTTTTCGTCATCACTAAGGTTATTATAATAGTTTTTATATTCCTCTTTACTCTTAAGATTTGACTCATCTGGATCATAGTCATTATAGAAATCAATTAGGCTTTTATCCTGATCTGCATATGTTTCTTTTATGTCTTTTTTATTTCTCATCGCTGAAATACCTTTGGATCGACCATCATCAGGAGTAAAATCTTTATTTTTAGATTCAGTAGATTTTGGTGCTTCATTAGAATCCAACTTGAAATGTTGAACGTCGTCTATAGATAAATCAACATGATCGTTAGTATAAAACCAACCTCTCCAGAACCAATCTAAATCTACACTCGAAGCATCTTCCATAGTTCTGAAAAAGTCTGCTGGTGTAGGATGCTTAAACTTCCAACGAAGTGCATATTGTTTGAAAGCATAATCGAATAGTTCCCTACCCATAACGGTTTCTCTCAATATATTTAGGGCAGTAGCTGGTTTACCATATGCGTTATTACCGAATTGATGTATTGATTCTGAGTTAGTCATAATGGGAGAAATTTTGCTTTTATCTCCACCCATATAATTCGTAATCATGTGTGCTGGTCCTCGTCTATGTGGGTAATCTTTTTCCCATTGGCATTGAGCAAGATATTGAACAAAGGTATTCAGACCTTCATCCATCCAAGTCCATTGTCTTTCATCAGAGTTTACAATCATAGGAAAGTAATTATGCCCAACCTCATGGATGATTACCCCAATCATACCGTATTTGATTCTTTTAGAATAGGTCCCATCTTCTTCACATCTTCCAAAATTGAAACAGATCATAGGATACTCCATTCCTATTCTAGCTGCATTAATGGACCAAGCTACGGGATACGGATAATCAAAAGTGTAATGGGAGTACCATTTGAGTGTATGCGCTACCGCTTTGGTAGAGTACTTTTCCCAGAGGGGATTTCCTTCTTTTGGGTACATAGACATTGCCATTACGTTAGATCCATCTGATTGCCTTACAGCCATCGCATCCCAAATAAATTTCCTTGAGGAAGCAAAGGCAAAGTCTCTAACATTGTCTGCCTTATATTTCCAGGTTTTCTTTTTATCAGAACGAGAAGATTCATTCTTTTCTGCTTCTTCTTGTGTGACAATGATGACAGGCTGTTCGTATTCATTTCTAGCATCATCAAATCTTTTCTGTTGTTTTGCTGTAAGTACGTCGTCCTCGTTTTCAAGTGTTCCAGTAGAAGCAACTAGGTGATCCGCCGGGACTGTTATATTAACTTCATAATCTCCAAAGCTAAGAGTAAACTCCCCTCTTCCTAAGAATTGTTTATTTTGCCAACCATATACGTCATTATACATACACATTCTAGGAAAGAATTGTGCAATAGTATACAGGTAGTTTTCATCTTCCTCAAAGTATTCATAACCAGAACGTCCTCCGATCTGCATCCGATCATTGATATTATACCACCACTTAATTTTAAATGAAATTGATTCACCAGATTTTAATGGTTGTGCTATATCAATCCGCATCATTGTTTTGTTAACAGTATATTTTAAGTCTTTATCATCAATATCTTTTACATATTCTAACTTAAAACCACCATCAAAACTTGGATCAATTCTGCCTAATTCACGCATGGACATTTCATCTGAAATGTCGCCTGAAGAAATACTATGCGAATCAGAATCTTTAGCCCTCATATTTTGATCTAATTGCAACCACAAATAATCAATTTGATCTGGAGAATTATTATGATATGTGATGGTTTCTATCCCTTTTATGATTTGTTTTTCATCATCTAACTCTATATCCATAACATAGTCAGCCTCATTCTGCCAATATTCATGACCTGGTGCTCCAGAAGCGGTTCTATATGTATTGGGTGTCGGTAGATCTTGCTCAAGTTGCTTAAACTTGTTAACATTCGTGTTTTCCTGCGCAAATAGGGGAAAACTTATCAGTAGGAAAAATATGACTTTTTTCATAGAGTGTGTTACTGTTTGTTGGACGAATATAAATCAAAGCATGTTGAAAAGTATTAAACAAAGCTTAATTTCTAATCCAAATTGATTGCAAGGACAAAATTAACATGCTGTAATGCAGCAATTGTGCAAGTAAACTAATTTTCCTTACGTTTACCTTCATTGTGGTTCATTCAATAAAAAAAGAGGACATCTTAGATGTCCTCTTCTGTAAAAACTAATAAAGTTGTCTAAATTATTAAAGCTAGTTTTTCACTTTTATGATTTGCTTAATGGTCAATTCATCACCGGCTAGAATTCTTAGAATGTATACTCCAAAATCAAGCGAATTCGTTTGTAATTCAATATTGTGAACTCCCTTCGACAAAGTTGTTTGTATTAGAGTTTGAATATATTGCCCGTCTGAACTATATAATTTCACCATTAATGGATCTCCTTCGTTAGCACGTATTGACAAATATGTAATTGAAGAACTAGGATTTGGATAGATTTTAGTAAATGATGCTTCTTCTACTGTTCCACTGCAAACAGTTATGCAACCGTTTGAGTCTGTAATTGTTACTTCATATGTTCCGACCCCTAAGTCACTAATTGTACTTGTAGTAGATCCATTATTCCACAGATATGTGTATGGAGAAGAGCCATTAGAAGCGGAAGCTATTACAGATCCATTATTTGCTCCAATTTCTGTATTTAGTTCTTGAATTGAACAGTCTATAAAGTAGTTTGGAGAAATATCCGCACTACATATTGCTGTGTTTCCATTAGTATCTGTAACTGTAACAGTGTAGAAAGTGTCAACTCCGATATCGAGATCAAAAATATCATTATCAAAAGATCCATTACTCCATTCGTAAGCGTATGGCTCTACGCCGCCTGTTACTATAACTTGAGCGGCAAAATCTCCACAAATTCCGTTAGATACCTCTGTTTCGCAGGTCAATTCGGTTCTTTGCTCGCATTGGCAATTTTCAGGATTATATTGTTCATCCTCTTCGCAAGAAGCTTGTTCTATTGGAGTAAACTCACACTCGCATGTTTCAGGATTTAGAGAATCTGTAGTATTACATAGACCATCATAACAATCTATAGCAAGTTCTACATATTCACATTCACAGGTATTAGGATTAAAAATATCTGAAGTCAAGCAATTGTTGTCATTACAATCAATCGTTTCACATATCTCTTCACAAGCACCTAATACCCAAGTTACACCTTCACATTCTGCATGGCAACTATTAGAGTATGTAATTCCATCACTTCCGCATACTGGATTGTACTCCTCTGTGCATATGCATGGTTCTCCTGCACAAGGTCCACAATAATCGTATCTATTGTTATATAAATGAGTGGCTACATCCTCGCAAGTTACCATTATGGTACTACCCGGCTCCGAGACTGGTCCAGTGAAATGACATATAGCCACTAATTCATCGTTGCAACCTTCTCCATCAAAATCGCCACAATCACATGGCCATTCATTTGCAATGATTGTAAATTCGCATTCGCAAGTTGAACTGTTATATGTATCTATAGTTAGGCAATTATTATCATCACATACTATTGGATCCGTTGGAATATATTCACATTCACAGGTTTCAGCGTTGAAACTATCTATCGTAGTACAGTCATCATCATTACAAGCAATAACTACACATGGTTCTACACAAGGTCCACAATAATCATAAGGATGGTTATATAGATGCAATGCAGCATCGCCACACGATATTGTAATAGTACTCCCTGAGCCCGAAACTGGGCCCGTGAAATGACAGATAGCCACTAATTCATCAGTGCATCCGTCATCATCAGAATTACCACAATCACAAGGCCAGATTTCTGCTATAACTGTATGTGAGCATTCACAAGTATCAAAATCGTATTCATCTAAAGTTAAACAATCATTGTCATCGCAATTATAGATGATCTCCGTATGGTCACATTTACATGTATCAAAATTATATTCATCTAATGTGTTGCAATTTTCATCATCACAAGCTTCCGCATCTACAGGAGTATATACACATTCGCAATTATCAGTATCAAATGTATCCACAGTACTGCAATCATTGTCATCACACTCATCGTATTCTTCTGGAATATGAATACACTCACAATTTTCATAATCATAATCATCCCAAGTAGTACAATCGTTATCATCACACGCATCCTCTTCTATCGGAGAGTGTTCACATTCGCAAGTATCTGTATTGAAAATATCTGCAGTTGCGCAATCATTATCGTCACAAGAAACTGGATCGATTGGTTTATGTTCGCACTCACAATTTTCAGGATTATAGATATCTATTGTGGAGCAATCTTGATCATCACAAAGCTCTTCACCAGTAGGTGTATGCTCACATTCACATGTATCTTCATTAAAAGTGTCTGATGTTCCGCAATCATTATCATCACATGATGGAATATTTATAGGTTGGTGTACACACTCACAAGTCTCCGTTATAAACGTATCTAAAGTTGCACAATTATTATCATCGCAATTTGGCGCAACAATAGGAGTATGAACACAAAGACAAGTGTTGCTATCATATTGATCGTTGGTTGCACAAATTCCATCGTCACAGTTAGGAACAGCGATAGGAGTGTAAACACATTGA
>Ga0209828_1001494_pt1 | contig 20986 bp, 23 predicted proteins | sample MaitaG_FD_187429 | JGI IMG/M metagenome (GOLD analysis project Ga0209828, IMG submission 187429) | Marine algal microbial communities from Maine, USA - Maine_Asex2 metaG (SPAdes) (version 2) | ecosystem: Host-associated > Algae > Red algae > Unclassified | place: Maine, USA | collected 2015-01-05
TTCGCCGCCCCACTCTTCGGGATAGTTCTGTTGAATCTCGGTCGAGATCACAAACACATGCTCGTGCATCAGCACGCGACCAAGGTCGGTGCCATCGATTGGTCCGGTTGCGGTTTCGACCTGAGTCATGTCGTGAGTCTCGCGCAGGCCAGTTGGTGCTCGGCATTCCGACGCGTCAAGATCCTCGCATGCGATTTGATAACAAGCGAGTCATCGTGACCGGCGGAGCTAGTGGATTCGGCGAGGCGATCAGTCAGGGGTTCGCCGAGCGAGGCGCTCGGGTGATGGTGACCGACATCGACGGTGATGCCGCCGCGGCGGTGGCTGCTGAGCTTGATGGGGCGATGTCTTTCGAGCTCGACGTGACGCTCGAAGAGCCGCACGAGGCGCTCGCTGAGTTGATGGTCGCCGAGTGGGGTGGCATCGACATCGTGGCGACCAACGCCGGATTGCCGCACCGCGGTGGCTACCTGGTCAACCTGACGACCGAACAGTTCGACTTCATGTGGACCGTCAACGTGCGCAGCGTGTTCTTTGCCGCCAAGTACTTCACCCCGCATATGCCGCCCGGAAGCTCCATCGTCTCGACCGCATCGATCGGCGGCCGGCGCCCCCGCAAAGGTCTCACGCCGTACAACGCGTCGAAGGGTGCGGTGATCACCCTCACCAAGGGGTTGGCGACCGAGCTCGCCCCTGACATTCGGGTCAACTGCGTCGCGCCAGTTTCGGCAGCGACTGGCTTCGACATGAGCGCGATGGGCACGCCCGAGCTGTCCGAGCGACGAGAGAAGATGGTCGTCGATGGCATCCCGATGGGTCGACGCGCCGTGCCTGCCGACGTCGCGAACGCCATCATGTTCCTTGCTTCAGACGAGGCCGAGTTCTTAACCGGCGTCTGTCTCGACGTCGACGGCGGCCGAAGCATCGGCTGAGTTTCCATCTGTGCGGTAGTGACCAAGTCAACCGTGGTTAACACCGAAAATTTCGAGTGTCTACTCTCAGGCGCTATGGCATACCCACCGGATGAGCACTTGCTGCGGGACTTGTGTGTGGCGCGGCTGTGGACGGGTGAACTCGAGTCGCGGTTCACGGCACCGCTGGTGCCCGAGATCGCCCGCAGCGACGGGGCTATGGATGCTGGCGCTCTCTTTGCAGTCGCGGACCTGGCAGCCGCGAGCACCGCGATCGCCGGAGCCGGTGACGACTGGGCTGGCACGCTCGATCTCTCGGTGCGCATGTCGTCACCGCTCGTCACAGGCCCCCTTGTGATTGAAGGCGAGGTCATTCGGGCCGGCGGAACCCTGATCGCAGTCAAGTCCGAGATCTACGACGGGCAGGGTGAAGAGTCGCCAAACAAGTTCATCGGCACAAGCATCGGCGGCTTCCGACGTATGAAGCGAAATCTCGAGTTCAACGCTGGCCCTGCTGATCGACCCGAGATCGGCGTTCGCATCGACATGGCAAGACCAGGCTCGGGATTCGACCGGCCATTGCGCAAGACGGTCGGATGCACCGAGGTAAGTGCCGGTGTCATCGAGCTCGAGAAATCGGCGTATGTGACCAACAGCTTCGGCACGATCAACGGCGGCACAACTGGCATCGTGATTTGTGCCGGCGCCGAGTCGGCTGTCGGCCACGAGTTCGTCGCCACCGATGTCGACGTGCGTTACATCGGCCAAGCTCGCACAGGGCCGGTGCGCACGATGTGTGAAGTGCTGCGCATCGCTCGCGATCACGCAGTGGTCGATGTCATGGTCGTCGACCTCAGCCAAGAGCGGCGCCCGATCGCCGCGGGCAGCGTCACGCTTCTGGCGAACACCTGATCGCGGCTACCGTCACAGCATGACTCACACCCGCGAATCACTGGCTCAAACAACGGCCGACTTCATGAATGCATTCAACACCAACGATCTCGACGGGGTCATGAGCCACTTCGCCAACGATGGTGTCTACGAAGAATTCAATGGCAAGCGCTCGGCCGGTCTTGATGCCGTGCGGGCCGCCTTCGCGCCGCAGTTCGATGGCCAGTTCGGCGAGATGAAGTTCATCGACGAAGACCTGATGATTGACGCGGTGGCCGGCAAGGTGATGGCGTCGTGGACCTGCACGCTCGAACTAAAGGGCGCACCCACGGCGTGGCGAGGGCTCGACGCAATGACGTTCAACAGCGACGCCAAGATCACCCACAAACTTACCTACGCCAAGGCCAAGGCACCACTGTTCACCTGATCGGTGGCTGACGTGGCGGCTGAGGGCCGCAAACTGATCGCTGTGGCACAGCGGCTCGCCGACGAGGTGTTGTTCCCCTCGGCGCTCGAGGTAGACCGGGCTGGCGTCGTGCCGAAAGTGCAACTCGACGCGCTCGCCGAAGCGGGATTGTATGGCCTCTCGGTGTCAGCTGAGCCGAGCACCATGCTCGAGGTGATCGAGGCTCTTGCGTCGGGTTGTCTTACATCAGCGTTCGTCTGGGCCCAACATCAAGGCGCGAGCGCGGCAGCCAGCAAGGCCACCGGGCCGGTGCACGCGTTCGCCGACGACCTTGCTGCGGGACAGCTGCGCGGTGGCGTCGCGTTCGCACATATGCTGCGGCCCGACCCACCGCTGACAACGGCCGAAGCGGTCGACGGAGGCTGGATCTTTCGCGGCAGCGCACCATGGGTGACTGGCTGGGGCCACATCGATCTGGTGCACGCAGCGAGCCGCAATGGGCCCGACATCGTGTGGGCGTTGATCGATGCCCAAGACTCGGCGACGCTCGAGGGTCAGCGGCTCGAGCTCGCCGCAGTCGACTCGACACAGACCGTCGTGCTGCACTTTCGTGATCACTTCGTTCCCGACGAGCGAGTCACGGACATCGTCGATCACGACACGTGGCGCACCGACTACCGCAAGGGGCTTCGTAACAACGGGTCGTTCCCGCTCGGCATCGCTCGGCGCTGCTGTCAACTGCTCGACAACGCTTCGTTTGATGCCCGCCTCGTCGAGATTCGATCAGCGCTCGACGAAGCTCCACTTGATGAGGTCGAAGATGCCCGGGCCGAGGCGGCATTATTCGCCGTGCGGGCGGCGACCGCGTTGGTTGCAGCCAGCGGCGGGCGATCAGTCACGATGAACGACCACGCCCAACGCCTCTATCGCGAAGCCATGTTCTTGCTCGTGCAAGGGCAGACGCCGACGATTCGCCAAGCCATGCTCGACCGCCTCGCTGGTTGACATGTCGGTGAGCGTGAACCGCTCTACGGTTTCACCTATGAGCTCTCTTCACGAACCCGTCGAGGCGATGCGGCACGGTCGGCGCTCGTTTCTCCGCTCGGCTCTTGCAGCCACGGCCGGTGCCGCCGCGATCCCGGTCGGAAGCGTGCCGGTCGCCGCGCTCACGACCTCGGCAGCCCAAAGCGCGAGCGAAGGCGCCGGACCGTACGGACCCATTGCCGACCGCGCTGGTATCGGCGTCGAGTTGCCCGAAGGCTTCGAGGTCGAAGTCGTCGCCCTATCGGGCGAGACTGTGCCCGGTACTTCCTTTGTGTGGCGCGGTGCCCCTGACGGCGCTGCGGTGTTCGACGACGGTTCGGGTGGGTGGTACTACGCGATCAACCACGAACTCAACAACCAGGCTGGGGGAGTGTCGGTGCTGCACTTCGACGCCGAGGGCGTCGTCATCGACGCGTACTCGGTGCTCGATAACACCAGACGCAATTGCGCCGGCGGGCCGACGCCCTGGGGAACATGGTTGTCGTGCGAAGAAGTCGACGAGGGCATTGTGTATGAGTGCGATCCAACAGGCCCGGGCCAGGGCATCGCTCGACCCGCGATGGGCACGTTCAACCACGAAGCAGTCGCGGTCGATCCTGAACGTGGTCAGCTGTACCTGACCGAAGACAAGAGCGACGGGCTGCTCTACAGGTTTACCCCTGATGCGTACCCGAACCTTGAGACCGGTCAGCTCGACGCAGCACGCTTTGTCGACGGCGTTGCTACGTGGATTCCGGTACCCGATCCAACTGCGGCATCGCGTCCGGTACGCGAACAGTTCGAGGGCGACGCTACGAGGTTCAACGGCGGCGAAGGCATCTGGTATCACAACGATCGCGTGTACTTCACGACCAAGCGTGACCACCGCGTGTGGCAGCTATCGCTCAGCGACGGCCGTCTGTCGATCGTCTGGGCGGGCAACCCGGGAGATCCGGCAAAGGACCAACTCACCGCCGTCGACAACATCACGGTCGAGAACAGAACCGGCGATCTGTATGTCGCCGAAGATGGCGGAAACATGGAACTGGTTGTGATCACGCCCGATGGGCAGGTTGCACCGTTCGCGCGTGTGCTCGGCCAGGACAGCTCCGAGATGACCGGGCCGTGCTTCAACCCGGCAGGGGATCGCCTCTACTTCAGCTCACAACGAGGAGGCGATGGCAGCGGCATCACCTATGTCGTCACCGGACCATTCCGCGGCATCGAGGCACGCGTGGAGACAGCAGAGGTTGCTGAGGCCGAAGCCGATGACGCTGAGAGCGAGCTTGTCGGTGAAGCGGTGCCAGCCGGTCCGACGAGTGTCGCCGACTACGCGGAAGCGGCAGCTGATCGCGCATCCGACGATGCCGCCGAAGCACAGCAGGAACTGGCCGAGGCGCCACCTAGCGAGACCGCGGCCGAGACTCCCGTCGAGGCAACCAGCGTGCCGCTTGATGCGGCGACGCCTGACCCGGGCGACACCTTGGCCGGCAGCACGGTCGAGGTCGCATCTGCCCCCGACGGCGGTAATGACGCAAGCCCGCTGCTTCCCGCCGCTGCGATAGGCACGGCGGCCGTTGCCGGACTAGCGGGCGCTGCCCTCATTGCCCTCCGCCGTCGCCAAGACGACGTGCTCTCTGATTGAGATCACGATCTGTTCGACCAAAACCACGTCAGAGGTGGTTTTGGTCGAAAATTTCACCAGACGGCGGTTCGATCGAGGTCGAAGACTTCGCGGAGTCGAGCCAGTAGCGCGCCGAAGTCACTGTGGCGGGTGGTGCGGTCACCATCGGCGGTGGTGATGGTCGACCAGTCTTGGGCGCCGAAGCGTTCGTCGACTCGATCTCGCCACGCTGGCAGGCAGCTTGCGAATGGTGCAGCGATCGCACCCTGGGCAACGGCTTCGGCTTCTTCGACAACGCCGTCGAACATCGCGAGCGCACTAGGCAGGATTGATGCAAGCGATGGGCTGATTCGTGCTCGGGCATCATCGACCTTGAGCAGCGCATCGAGCAACGCATCGCCATGGCGACGGTGGAAGCGCTCTTCCTGCAACGCTCGGTTCGCAACATCGCGCAACGCCGACAGCGACGACTCGGCAAACAGTTGCCACCGAAGTTCTTCGCCCGCGTCATAGAGCCAGTGGCGCACCAGGGTGTCGGCCCAGTCTGAGAGTGGCATCTCGGTGAGGTGACACGATCGCCATGCATCGGGTTCGCGATAGAACGCAAGCTCATCGATGGCCTGGTCGTCGGACCCGACCAGCACTTCGAACAACAGCGCCGCGTGGCCGAGTTCGTCTTGGCCGATGCTGGCAAACGCGAGGTCCTCTTCGAGGAACGGGGCGACCCCGATCCACTCGGTGTGCTGCTGGCCCATCATGTGCTCGTCATCGGCGAACGCCAAGATGACTTGCCGCAGAGCAGGACTGATCTCGGTCCCCGAGCTCACGTGGCCGCGCTCTGATCGGCAGCGTCTTGCTCGCGGAGTTCGCGGCGCCGTTGAGCGACGGCCTCGCCACCATGGTGTCGATGAGGCTTGTGGTGGTTCGGAGCGACGAAGTCGGGCGTCGACGTCACGATTGCTGTGCGCTCGACCAACCAGATGCGGTCGCCTTCGCCGCGCCGCACATAACACTCGCGAGCAGACACCAAGGCGAGTTCGTCGGTCGCAGCGTCAAGTGCTCCGACGTGGCGGAACTCGTCGCGGCCATCCTTCTTGAGAAACACTTCGTAGATCGCCATGTCAGCTGCGCATGACCTCGACGGTCTCATGGCACAAGGTGCAGCGGTGCACGCTGCGACAACGAGTCGGACCAAAGAGCGACTGTTCGACCGTCGGCGAACCGCATCGCGGACACGGTGCGGGTTTTGGGCCAATTGCGATGCCGACGGTGAACTCTTGGGCGAGTATCGAACGAGCATCGTGGCTTACTCGATCGACCGACCAGACAGGGGCCGAGAGCCAACTCACGCTCACCGCGTCAACCGCGTCAAGGCCCGCTACGGCGGACTCAACTTCGGAGGCGATGATGTGCAGGGCCGGACAGCCCGAGAAGGTAGGGATCAAACCAATCGCAACCGTCGCCTCGGTGCCATCGACAGTGACGTCGAGGGTTTCAAGCAAGCCCAGGTCAACGATCGAGATGCCTGGGTATTCGGGGTCATCGACCGAGGCGACCGCTGCGTGTACGGCGAGCTCAACCGCGGTCATGCTAGAGCGGTGGCCGGGGTCTGCAGTGCGTCGCGCACCCATTGGCTGGTCTCCCAATGGTGAGCGGCCTCAGCGATGCGTCGCCCGCTGTCGGGCCCGACATTGGCAAGCGTCTTCTCGAGCGGTTCCCAGTCGATCTCGCCGCACATCCACTGGCCCGCGTCCTCGTCAAAGTGCAAGCCAGGATCGGGAATCGTGAACCCGTAGCTTTGCAGCATCGGGACGAACTTCTGGACCCAACGGTGGCGCAAGTCTTCGTTGCGCTCTGACTTGATGTGCCATCGCAGTAACAGGTCGTTGGGTTTCGAATCAGGACCGAAGAGTTGCAGCGCAGGCCACCACCAATCGTTGATCGCGTTTTGAAACAGTTCACGTTGCACGTCGGTGCCGTGGGCGATGCGCATCATGCGGTCTTCGCCGAGCCGCATGTGAAATCCCTCTTCGCTAATGATGCGTTTAAGAATGCGTCGGTACGGGCCGTACGAGCAGTTCTTGAACACAGCCTGTTGGCTCGCGAGCGCGGCGGCGTCGACCAGGAACGCGACGGCGACTTGTTGCGCCCACGATTTCACCCGGTAGTGAAAGACGTTGTGAAAGCGGCTGCGGCCGCCAAAGAGATCTTCGATCATCTCGGTGCGGGTCTTGATGCCCATGTCGGCGGCGACCATGTAGAGAAGATGACCGTGGCCGAACTCGTCTTGCGTCTTGGCGATCACCGACATCTTGTGGCGAAGCCCTGGGGTGCGCGGTATCCAGTCACGTTCGGTCAGCCCACCCATGACTTCGCTGTTGGCGTGTAGTTCGATGAAGCGGAACACCGCGTTGCGGTACTCGTCGGGCATGTCGTCATCGACTTCGACGATGCCGCCATCGTTCAGAAACGTCTCAAACTCGTCGATCGATGCCCACGTGCGCTTCACAGTCGCACTGTAGAGGGTGGTTGGCGGGCCTAGCTTGCCAGCCACCCGATGATGAGCCAGACGACGAGCGGCAGTGTGGCTGCGAACGTGGCCGAGATCGCGATGCGTCTCGAGGTGTGACCAACACGGTCAACGACGCCGGTCATGCGGCCTCGCACCACCTGGTACTCGTCGCAGACATGGTTAACGCGCTGGTTGAGGTCAACGGCCTCGGCTGCGCCAGCGCTGAGCTGGCCAATCTGGCGATCAGGCAGGCCTTCGATCGCGGCGATGACTGACCGCTCGACGAGCTTCATCGGTCCTCGTGCGGCCTTGTCGGCGAGAAATCCAGCTGGCCCGAGAACGCCCTCGGCAACGGTGGTCACCGAGCCGAAGACGACCGGAAACACAGCCTCTTCGAGCAATCCAACGGCGACCTGGCGCACCGAGGTCTCGGCGTGACCCTGGTGCAGCTTGACGATGTCAGTATGCATCTCGCCGACAACATCGACGATCCGACCCGTCGCCAGGGTCACGTTGTCGAGCCGTTTGCCGGCAACCCGCCACCCGCCTACGAGCACCCCTGCCGGAACCGCCAGCAGTCCCGCGAGAACGCTGAACGCCACCAACACGAGGCTCGAGTCGATCCGGGACATGAACACGAGCCACACGACTAGGCACACCGCTACGGGTATGCCGAGTCCCCATTTCGCCACGCCGCCGATCGCGCCGCGCGGCGTGACGATCGCCTTGACGTCGCAGCGCAGACCCTCGAGTTCATACGTCGAGAAATCGAGCGCACTCGGCGCGGGCTCAGAATCGCTCATTGCGACACGGCGCCTAGAGCCCGTCGCTCAGTGGCCAGAGGTCAGGGAAGTCCGCGCTGCGATTTTCGAGCTGCGCCTTGAAGGCCTCGGCCATGTCGTCGCTATCGAACATTGCGGCGTTCCAGTTGGCGATGAACTCGAGGCCGTCGGCCACTGAGTGGTCACGGGTGTAGTGCATGGTTTGCTTGGTGCCCCACACCGCCATAGGACTCTTCGATGCAACTTCGCTTGCAATCGCCATCGTTGCGTCGAGCATCGTCTCTTGATCGGGGAACACATCGTTGACGAAACCAGCGGCCTTGGCTTCGTCGGCTGACCAACGGCGACCGGTATAGGCCAGTTCGCGCACGATGCCCTCGGGCACGAGCTTGGGGAGTCGCTGCAGGGTGCCAACGTCGGCGGTCATGCCTATGTTGATCTCTTGGATGCTGAACCACGCATCGGTGGTCGCGTAGCGCATGTCGGCGGCCGAAATCATGTCGATACCGCCACCGAGGCAGGCGCCCTGCACGGCCATGATGATCGGCATGCGGGCCCGCTCAAGAGCGGTGAACGAGTCCTGCAGTTTTAGAGCGGTGCTACGAAACCGCTCGTTGCGGCGGCTGCGGTGGCCGGGTGTCTTTGGTTCGCCACCGATCGTTTCGTCGTTGCCAAAAACTTCAAGATCCATGCCCGAGCAGAAGTTCTTGCCCTGAGCTGACAACACCGCCACGCGGGCAGCACCAGAGTCTGACAACCCATCGATGATCTCAGGCAGCTCGGTCCAGAACGACGGGATCATTGAGTTCGCCCGTTGGGGGCGGATCATCGTTATCTGCGCGACTTTGTCGACGACTTCAACTTCAAAACACTCATAGGCCATGCGTGTCAGCTTCGCACGTTGGGAGGCCGCCAGCGAAGTACGCGACACTGTGCATTCATGACGCAACTACCTGCTCTTTCACTCGCCGCAGTACCCGGCCGACGAGCCCGCACCCTTGAACTGGCCAAAGAGATTGAAGACCGTGGCTACGCCGGGCTGTATTGCCCGAGCTTCGGTGACGGTCTCGGTCTCTGTGGTGCACTAGCGCAGGCGACCAACACGATTCCGTTCGGTACCTCGATCGTCAATATCTATGCCCGCAACGTGATCGACTACGCGGCGACCGGGGCGTTCATTCACGAGATCAGTGAAGGCCGCTTTCGGTTTGGGGTGGGTGTGAGCCATGCCCCGTCGAACGACCGTCTCGGTGTGCATCCGGGCAAGCCGCTCGGTGACATGCGTGAGTTCGTCGAAGAGCTGCGGGCCCAGCAGTACATCGGTGATCTGCCCCCGCTGGTGCTCGCCGCGATGCGCGACAAGATGTTGGCCCTGGCGGGCGAGATCAGCGAAGGCGCGGTGTATGCCAACGCGGCTCGCAGTGCGGTACCCGCTCAACTCGAGCGCATGCCGACGCCCGCAGCTGGCGACGACTTCTTTATTGGTTGCATGATTCCGACCTGCATCAGCGACGACCGCGAAGCCGCCGCAGCGGTCAATCGCAAGACGCTACGCATGTACGTGGCCCTGCCGAACTACCGCAACTACTGGAAGGCCGAGGGCTATCGCGACGAAATGGAAGCGATCGAGGCTGCCATCGAGGCCAAAGATCGCGACGCACTACCGGGTCTCATGACCGACGAGTGGCTCAGCGACGTCACGCTGTACGGCTCCGAAGAAGAGGTGCTCGCCGGCCTGGCCGAGTGGCACGACACGGGCATCACGCCGATTCTGGTGCCGTCGTCAGCCAATGGGGGTCAGCTCAAGGCGTTCGAAGAGATGTTCGCGATGTTCGACTCTGCTTCTTAGAGACGCTGCTTCTTAGAGATGCTGTTTCTCATGCGCTGCCGCTCAGTCGATGAGCAAGGTCCATGGCTCATCGGGGGCGCCATGTTCGAGGACATGAGCAACTAGCTCAGCCAGATTCTCGGGCCGCAACGTTTCGTCGGTCGCGACCAGTTCGTCATGGGTCCACCACCGCACTTCGACGATGCTCTCTGCTAAGAGCTCGTCTGCGGTGAGCTGGGGTGCGAGTTCGAACGTGCGCGCCGGAACGAGGTACACCGTCTCGAACTGACCGTCGTAGGTGCCATCGGTGATCGCCGGATTCACATGCTCGCAGGTCAACACCGGCGGCCCGATGAACACCTGTGGCGCCCCGGTTTCTTCGGCCAACTCGCGGCGCAGCGCCACGGCGTGATCTTCGCCCGGCTCGATACCGCCACCAGGCAGAATCCACCCAGTCCAGTCGGTGGGTTTCCAGTGAAGCTTGACGAGCACGATGCGATCCTGAGGATCGACTATCAGCCCTCGCACCGCTTGTCGAAGCCGCAATCTAGAACCGCACCTGTGGCAGCGCGGGCGGCTCGCCCTCTCGGCGACCTTTGGCCAATGCGACCGCCTGGTCGGCGTAGTGAGCATGCGGCAGCACCCAAAAACGATCGGCATGCACTGCGGCCAGCACTTCGTCGGCGACATACTCAGGCGGAAGCGTCTCGCCCGTTAGAGCGAAACTCGGCGAGTCTGCTCCCTCGGGGTCAACCCCGGCACGGTTGCGTTCGCTGTTCATAATGTTGGTTTGCACCAATCCCGGGCACAGCACCGACACACCTATCGGCGTCTCGGCGAGCTCGTGCAGCATCGAGGTCGAGAGTCCAACGACTGCGTGCTTGGCGGCAACGTATGAGGCGATGCCGGGAAAACCGAGTAGCCCGGCAGTCGAGGCGGTGTTCACCACGTGTCCGGGCTGGCCCGACTCGAGCATGCGGGGCACAAACGAGTGCACCCCATACACCACACCCCACAGGTCAACATCGAGTACCCACTTCCAGTCCTCGAGTGAACCCCAAGCGTCGTGACGTGCGACCACGCCAGCGTTGTTGCACACCACGTGGGCGCCGCCGAACGCAGACCATGTTGCGTCCGCTAGGGCGTCGACCTGCTCGGCGTCGCTTACGTCGACGACGAACGTGTCGACCTCGACCTCGTCGACCCGCAACGACTCGGCCGCCGCCGCCAGCGCCGACTCTTCGATATCGCCGATCATCACGCGCATGCCCGCCGCTCCGAACGCGTGGGCCATGGCCCGACCGATGCCCGAAGCACCACCGGTTATGACGGCGACGTGGCCCGTAAGGTCTTGCATGTTGCCTCTTTAGCTATCTGGTCAAGAACGTGCCGCCGCCGAGCCCGCCGTCATCACGCTTCGTCGCGTTGATCTCAACGACAGCCTCGCCGTCGACGACCTGCACCGCGTGACACGGCACGCCGGTCCATGCGGGTGGGCCGCTGTGCGTGCCGTCGCGCACGTCGAAGGACGCCCCATGAAGCGGGCATGTGATGTGGGCACCGCGAAGGCGTCCCTCGCTCAGAGGCGTGTCTGCGTGCGAGCAATTGTCATCGAGCGAATACAGCTGGCCGCCAACTCGGCACACGACGATGCCGTAATCGCCGATGTCTTCGAACACGCGCATCTCACCATCGGCGAGATCGTCGAGTTGGCCAAGCGGGTGCGACGCTTCGTCGCTCACTCCGCGGGCCCCATTGCGAGGTATCGATCGATGTTGTCGTGGAAGAACTTGATGCGACGCTCTTGCCAGGGCATGAACTCGCCCTTGAAGCCGCGCGACATGAGACCCTGCTGTTGGGTCGACCAGATCGCGACGTCTTGGTCGATGCCGGGGCCGCACGAGATTTCGCCGGCCAGACCGGTTTGGTGCTCGACCTGGTGATCGATCGACACCCAATCTTTCATCGAGTTAGAGAAGTACTCAGATGAGCCCTCGGGGAACAGGGTGAGGTACCACATGTCGAAGATGCACTTGGTCGGATCGGTTGGGTGTGGGCTGCCACGCAGCCAGATGCAGCCATCGGGCTTCATGCTGAACGAGACATTCGGAAACACCGTGTAGTGATAGTGGTCGGTCAGCTGCTCATCGCTGTAGGACGAGAAGTCGTAGCCCTTCGACGAACCGAGCTCGCGCTTGCGCTGCTGCAACGCAACACGAAGACCGCTGAGGTTGTCGCGATAGGGCTCGGGGTCGAACTCCCAAAACTCGAAGTCTTTGGCGAAGCTCTTGAACGTGCGGTCGGAGCGGCCCCGGAAGTGGGGGCCTGGGCCGCCGCCGGGCATCAGCATGCGAGCGTGGCCGGTCGGATACAAGTCGAACTGACAACCGCTGTGGTGCTCGTTCATCGTCGACAATGTCTGCGGGTGCACATAGGGCAGGTGGTAACTCTCGTTGAAGTTGTCCTGCACGCACTTCCAGTTCCAATCGCCCACAATCGTCACCCAGTGGGTGCGCTTCATGTCGTGCATGCGATAGGCGTCAAGGTGTTCGGTAACCGGAGCAAGCGCCTCGCGAAGCGGCGCGGCATGGGGATCGAGGTTGAACCAGATGAAGCCGCCCCAGGTGTCTGAGCGAACCTCGGCCAGGTTGCGCACGCCGCAGGGGCTTCCTTGCGGGAAATCGTCTTCGTCGGGGACCCAGTTCAGGCGACCGTTGTCGCCGAACTGCCAGCCGTGGTATGCGCAGGTGAAGTCGCGGCCGTCGAGCGAGCCGACCTCGTTGGTGACCAGTCGATTGCCGCGATGTTGACAGACGTTGTAGAACGCTCGAACGGCATCGTCGCTGCCACGAACGGCGATGATCGAGTCGCGGCCGATCTCGTAGGTGACATAGTCGCCGGCCTTAGGGATCTGATCGACTCGCCCAGCGATTTGCCATACCCGGGGCCACAGCGACGACCACTCGCGCTCGGCGAACTCTTGGGTCCAGTAGCGGTCGCCGGTGATCGGCGTGTCGCTGAGGTCAGGCTCAGCTGCCTTGGTCCGCGGAATGCCGAGCGGCACCTCGCGTAGCTCTGGACTCATTGTCTCTGTCATGACAGCACCTCTTCCTACGAAGATACCGCAGGGCTCGGGGCTGGTACGAGTTGACTAGGTCGATGCGCCGTTGTATCCGCCGGCTGGTTCGGGGAATGCTCGGCACGAGATGCGACCAGTCTCACCGGTCTCGGGGTTGCGCCAAAAGACCCTGACGATGTCTGAGGTTGTGAGAAAGGTTCGAGTCAGCATGTCGGGGGTCGTCGCCGGATTACTGAAGATCAGAGGATCTCTAACACCAAACTCATACTGCAGTTCGAGCGAGACGCTAGTCGGTTTCCAGGTGGTGGTGACCCGCATGAGATCGTTGGCCGTCGCGTCGGCCCATTTGACAGACGCGGCCACTGGGCGAACGATGCACGCTACGCCGCTGGTTGCGGTTGAAGCCTCGCCAACTGTCACCGTGCCGCAGGCCACGGTTGTGACTTCGCCGTTGATCGAATCGGTTGCGGTAAGCACTACGTTGTAGCTGCCCTTGGCGTCGTAGGAGACCGATGAGCCAGTGTTTGGAGCTCCAATCGTGAAGTTGTTGCCAAAGTTCCATCGATACGACAGCGTGGCCGCTGCACTGGGTGGTGACACGGCAGCCGAGAGTTCGGGCAGGGTGTCACCAACGTCGACAGATGAGGGGAACGAGCCGCCTGATGTCGCGCACGTGATCGTCACGATTGAAGCATCGACCGTCGGTGTTGGTGTGGCGCCGCCGCCAGATGCGCCGCCGCCCGATGACCCGCCGCCAGATCCGCCACCGCCCGATGACCCGCCGCTGGAACCGCCCGAGGCAGGAACTGAAGTAGCTGTTGGTGCCGCCGTCGGCACTTCGGTAGCCGTTGGCGCTGATGGCGGCGCCGGCAACGCCAACGCGGTCGGCGTTGGGGCAACCGTTGGCTCAGCGATCTGCGCCGTTTGTGCTACCGGCGTCGAGGTCGGTTGGACCGCTGATGTGTCGTCGGCGGTGTCGACCGTCTGGCCGTCATCGCCACCAAACGCTTGTAGGGCAATCCAGATGGCTGCTGCCACGATCGCCACTGGAACGAGGATCGCCAAGGCGAGCCGCCACCCTTCGAGTCGCTGGTTCATGAGAACACCTTCCTGCGAACAAGCCCGAACATCGCACTTACGGTAGTTCGTATTAACCATCGACAAGAGTCAGACGTGCGACACTGCCGGAAATTAGCGACTCCTCGCACCTCGGGACCGTGATTTGGATGCCAGAGCGGTCCCACCTCGACCGACTCGGTAGTTGCCCGACACTCGCGACGCCTAGTGTTAGTGCGTGCCTGAGTACCGATCGAGAACCACCACCCACGGCCGCAACATGGCCGGTGCCCGCGCTCTATGGCGCGCCACTGGCATGGGCGACGACGACTTCGACAAGCCGATCATCGCAATAGCGAATAGCTTCACGCAATTCGTGCCCGGCCACGTGCACCTCAAGGACCTGGGCCAGCTCGTCGCCCGCGAGATCGAAGACGCGGGTGGTGTGGCCAAAGAGTTCAACACCATCGCCGTCGACGACGGAATTGCCATGGGTCACGGCGGCATGTTGTACAGCCTGCCATCTCGTGAACTGATCGCTGACGCTGTCGAGTACATGGTCAACGCTCACTGTGCCGACGCCCTCGTGTGCATTTCGAACTGCGACAAGATTACGCCCGGCATGTTGATGGCTGCGTTGCGACTGAACGTGCCGGCGATCTTTGTGAGCGGCGGTCCAATGGAAGCCGGCAAGACTCGCCTCGCTGGCGCCGAGGTAAAGGTCGACCTGATCTCGGCAATGATGTCGGCTGGTGATGAATCGGTTAGCGACGATGACGTTGCCGCGATTGAACGCTCTGCATGCCCGACCTGCGGCTCGTGCTCGGGCATGTTCACCGCCAATTCGATGAACTGTCTGACCGAAGCGCTTGGGCTGTCATTGCCCGGCAACGGCACCGTGCTGGCAACGCACAGCGACCGCGAGCGGTTATTCCTTGAAGCTGGCCGCACCGTCGTCGATATCGCGCGCCGCTACTACGAAAAAGACGACGAAAGCGTGCTTCCTCGCAACGTTGCGGGTCGCGCTGCGTTCGAAAACGCAATGACGCTCGACATCGCAATGGGCGGAAGCACGAACACCGTGCTGCACATTTTGGCGGCGGCCGAAGAAGCCGAGCTTGACTTCAAGATGGCCGACATCGACACGCTCAGTCGTGCGGTACCAAACATCTGCAAGGTCGCTCCGTCGGTCGAGCAATACCACGTCGAAGACGTGCATCGGGCTGGTGGCATCATGGGACTGCTCGGCGAACTCGACCGCGGTGGGTTGATCCACACCGATGTGCCGACCGTGCATTCAGCTTCGCTCGGTGCAGCTCTCGATGAGTGGGATATCAAACGAGATACGTGCACTCCGGCTGCCAAAGAGTTCTTTCGCGCTGGCCCGGCTGGCATTCCAACTCAGGTCGCGTTCAGCCAGAGCACGCGGTGGGACACGCTCGATGATGACCGCGAACAAGGCTGCATTCGTTCGGTCAAAGCCGCCTATAGCGCCGACGGCGGGCTCGCAATCCTGTACGGCAACATCGCCGAAGACGGTTGCATCGTCAAGACAGCGGGGGTCGACGAATCGATCTTCACCTTCAGCGGACCAGCTCGAGTCTTCGAGAGCCAAGACGATGCGGTCGAAGGCATTCTCGACGAGAACGTCGTTAACGCTGGCGACGTCATCGTCGTGCGTTACGAGGGCCCCAAGGGTGGCCCGGGCATGCAAGAGATGCTGTACCCGACGACTTACATCAAGAGCCGCGGGCTCGGCAAAGAGTGTGCTCTGCTCACCGATGGTCGTTTCTCGGGCGGCACCTCTGGGCTGTCGATTGGGCACGCTTCGCCCGAAGGGGCCGCTGGCGGCGCCATCGCCTTGATCCGCGACGGTGACACCGTCACAATCGACATTCCGAACCGTTCGATTCGAGTCGAACTTAGCGACGAAGAGCTTGCGGCTCGTCGCGCTGAAGAAGAAGCTCACGGTGCCGCGGCGTTCAGCGCTCGCGGTCGTGAGCGTCAGGTCAGCCAAGCGTTGTGGGCCTATAGCGCTCTCACGACGTCTGCCGACCGGGGTGCGGTTCGAGACGTGAGCCAGCTCGGCTAACGGGGCCGATGGCTAGGCGACCCCGTCATCGTTGAGGGAGAAGTCGCTGAAGAGTACGCGACCTCGGCCAGCACGCTTCGCGGTATAGAGCAGCTCGTCGACGGCGCGCAGTCGAGATTCGAATGGGCTGGTGTCATCGGGTGACCAGTGCCCGGCTCCAACCGTCACCGAAAAGGCAACGGGCGACGGGACTGCTTCGCCGTCGCAGGTGCTCGAGGCGGCCGAGCCGAGTGCGCTACAAATCCGCTCTGCGATGTGCTCGGTCTCTTTGGCATTGGAGTCCGGGAGCAGTACCACGAACTCGTCACCTCCGAGCCGGGCGACGATGTCATCGTCGGATCGGGTTCGAGTCCTGAGCACGTTTGCGACAAGCCGCAGCACCGCGTCGCCAGCATCGTGACCGTGCGTGTCGTTGACCGACTTGAAGGCATCGATGTCGACGACCAGCACACCGGTGCCACACGAATCTGGTCCTCGAGAGGCTGATGCAGCGCGTTGCTCGAGACCCCGGCGGTTTAGCGCTTCGGTCAAGGGGTCGACCAGCGCCTGGCGCCGCAACGTGTTCGATTCCGCGGTGAGGTGTTCGGCGTGTTCGATGAGCGAGTGATTGGCGTCGACGACGTCGCTGATGTCGTGGAATGTCGAAATCAGCCAACGGTTGCCTGCCCCGTCGAGGTATCCGGCGTGCGATGTGAGTGCTTCGCGGATCGTGCCGTCGGGCAGAAAGAATGTTCCGAGATCTTCAGTGATTGCGCCATTCTCGAGCGCGATCTGTTCGCGTTCTTCGTCGACCAGCCGAATGTCGGACCGGAACACCTCGTGATTAGTCCTGCCGGTAAGCCGTTCGGGTGACATGTTAAAGAACCTGGTGAAGGCCACGTTGACCCATACGTAGCGGAGCTGGGCATCTTTAACAGCGACCGCCGAGGGCAGGTGCTCTAGGACGGCGCGCCCGAAGCCCTCCGGCAGCTGCGGTGACTCTGCGACCAACACAGGTCCCTATCGGCAGCGAGCACGCAGCACCTAAGCACGCACCGTCAAAAGGGGGGCTAATGCCCCAGTGTGGTGCGTGCCACACTGCTGGCGTCGCCGATTCTTAGGTGGATCTAAGGTGCATGCATGACTGTTTCCATCGGTATCTGCTTCCACCGCAGCGAGCCTGCCCTCGATGTCATCGCGCGAGCTCGAGCTGCAGAGGCTCAGGGGTTCGACGAGTTTTGGGTCATCGAAGACTGCTTCTTCACCGCGGGGGTGTCGCTGGCCACCGCGGCGTTGGTGGCGACCGAGCGCATCGACGTTGGCATCGGCATTTTGCCGGTCGTCGCCCGAAACGCAGCTGTGACCGCAATGGAGCTCGCAACGATTGCGCAGCTAGCGCCGGGGCGTCTTCATGCGGGGCTGGGCCATGGCGTGCAAAGTTGGATGCAACAGATGAACGAGCGTGTCGCCTCGCCGCTCACCGTGCTGCACGAGACATTCGACGCAGTCGCTGCACTGCTGCGCGGCGAAGAAGTAACGGTCGATGGCCGGTACGTGCAGCTCGATGGTGTGCGCCTCGATCAGCCGCCAACGATCGTGCCGCAGTTGTCGGCAGGGGTGCGCGGCCCAAAGTCGCTCGAGATCGCCGGGCGGTGCGCCGACGGCGTGATCCTGGCTGACTTTGTGTCGGCCGAGTACGTGCGTTGGGTCATCGAACAAACGGGTCGCCCAGATCACCGCATCACGGTGTTCTCGTCGATGGGGGTCGGGCCAGCTGACTCGCTCACCGAGATCGGGGTGGGCATGCGCCACCACCTGGCAGACGTCGCAGCCGATGCGCCGGTCTCGCTGCGCATGGCCCCGTTCTGGCCCGAGTTCGAAGCAGCAGCGGCGGCCTCTTCATGGCACGAGGCGGCCTTAGCCGCGCCCGATGAATGGTTGCGCCAGATCAGCGCTAGTGGCTCGCCCGAGCAAGCCGCCGAGTATGTGCACGGCCTCGTCGATGCAGGTGCAGATGCGGTGGCGTTCTTTCCGAATCCGGGCGATCCATTGGTCGATGCGGCCTATGCGGCCGAGCACCTGGTGCCGTTGCTGCGCTGAGAGACGCAGCAACTACCCGCGCCCGACGAAGGGCATTGCGTTGGCCATCACGGTCATGGTGAGCACGTTGGCGTCGAGGGGCAGCGACGCCATGTAGGCGACCGCGCTACCGACGTGCGCCACGTCCATGGTCGCTTCGGCCTTGGTGGAGCCATCAGCTTGAACGATGCCCGCAGCCATAGCCGCAACCATTTCGGTTGCAGCGTTGCCAATATCGATCTGACCGCACGCGATGTTTGACGCCCGACCATCGAGCGACAGCGACTTCGTAAGGCCGGTAATGGCGTGTTTGGTCGCGGTATAGGGCGCGCTGTTCGGGCGGGGCGTTGTCGCCGAGATCGATCCGTTGTTGATTATGCGTCCGCCCACCGGGTTTTGATTCTTCATGGCAGCGAACGCGGCTCGGGCGCAGAGAAACGAACCGGTGAGGTTGATGTCGATGACACGCTTCCATGCGTCGACGCTCAGCTCATCGATCGGCACGGGCGGTGCGCCGACGCCGGCATTGTTGAACAGCAAGTCCACGCGGCCGAACTGCTCAACAGTGCGGGCGAAGAGTGCATCGACCTCATCGGACTCGCTCACGTCGCCAGCGTGTGAGCAATGGCCCGGACCCTCGAGGCCTTCAATAGTTTCGGCGAGCGGTTCAGGTCGCCGACCTGTTGCAACGATGGTCCATCCGTCGGCGCTTAGGGCTTGGGCGGCTGCTCGGCCGATTCCTGAGCCGGCGCCAGTGATCACTGCGATGCGCTGCGTTGTGGGTTCTGTCATAGAGCCATCTTGGTACCCGCGGCCGCCGAGCTGGCAACATGGCACCATGACAGTTTCTGAAACGCTCGATCCGGCCTGGCTGGCGCCCACATGGTTTATCGACAGCACGAGCGAGGCGGTTGTCGGCTTCGCAGATGCCGCGACCGATGGGATTTCTGGTGAGCGGGAGATCGCCGTTGCACTGTTCAGGGCGGTGCGCGACGGGTTTCGCTATGACCCCTACAACACGAGCCACGCTCCCGAGGCGTTCAAGGCCAGCAGCGTGGTCGAGTCGAGCTCGAACTGGTGTGTGCCCAAGTCGGTGCTGTTGACTGCGGCGGCTCGACACAAGGGCATTCCGGCTCGGCTGGGTTTCTCTGACGTGCGCAACCACCTGACGAGCGAAAAGCTCATGGAGTCGATGGGTACCGACGTCTTTGCGTGGCATGGCTACAGCGAGATGCTGATCGACGGCCAGTGGCGCAAGGCCAGTTCGGCTTTCAACATCGAGCTCTGCGAGAAGTTCGGCGTCAAGGTCCTCGACTTCGACGGCCACAGCGACGCCCTGATGCACCCCTTTGACGAGTCAGGCAATCGGCACATGGAGTACGTCAACCAGCGGGGGTCATTCGACGACCTGCCACTCGATGAGATCCTGGCGACGTTCGCGGAGCTCTACGGCGACAATCTGGGCTCGGGTGATCGCGCTGTCGACCCGGCGTTTGCGCCTGAATCATGATCAAGCTGACGTTCGCCCTGAGGCGCCGGCCCGATCTGACCCGCGAAGAGTTTCAGGCGTATTGGCGCGGCACCCATGCTGATCTCGTTGCAGCGCGCGCCGACGTGCTCAAGATCCGCCGCTATGTGCAGGTCCACACCAGTACCGAACTCGACGGTCTCCACCGAGCGTTCCAAGCCCGCAACGACGACTGCGGCGAACCGTTCGACGGCGTTGCGGAACTCTGGTTCGACAGCCTCGACGCGCTGGGCGGCGACGACGAGGCTGTTCGCGCCGCGCAAGCCGACTTGCTCGCTGATGAACGCAACTTCATCGATCTCGCAAACTCGCCGATGTGGATGGCAACCGAGCACGAGATCGTCTCATTGGACTAGTCGGGCACCCAGCTTGGGGTTCGTTTTTCGAGGTAGGCCATCATGCCTTCTTGGCCTTCGGGTGATTCAAACAGGCCGGCCGAAAACGGTCCTGCCCATGCGAGGCCCTCGTCGAAGGCCATTGCGGGCACGTCGTTGACGAGCTGCTTCGACGCTGCGAGCGCTTGGGGCCCGCCCAGCACCAAGTCGCCGACGATCTCGGCGACTTTGGCGTCGAGTTCATCGGCAGGCACTGCATAGTTGATTAACCCGAGTCGAGCCGCTTCGGGTGCCAAGAATCGGTTGCCTCGCAAGAACGCTTCGGTGGCATCGGCCTGGCGCATCTTCGGAAGACAGATCACCGAGATGACTGCCGGGGCGACCCCGATGCGGACCTCGCTGAACCCCATCTTCGCGGTGTCGACCGCCACCGAAATGTCGGGCGATGCCGCAAGGCCAAGGCCGCCAGCGACTGCGTGCCCGGCGATGCGACCCACCCAGGGCTTGGGGGAGCGGCGGATCCTGCCGAAGAAGCCGAGCGGGTCGCTGGCCTGTTCGCGTTCAGCTTCGGCGGGGTCGGGTCGATCGTCGGCACTTCGTTCTGACAGATCGGCGCCCGCGCAGAACACCGTGCCCTCGTTCGTTAGCACCGCAACGCGCACGTTGTCGTCTTCGTCGACGCGATCCATTGCGTCGGTCAGTTCACGGGTGAGTTGGCGGCTCAGTGCGTTGCGGTTGTCGGGGTCGGCGAGCGTGATCGTAAGCACGCCGTTTGCAAGTTCGGTTTTGACCTTGGGCATGGCCCCGGTTCTACCGCACCGCGGTAGTGCCGCACCAACACAGCGGGGTTGCAACTGTGAT
>Ga0209828_1001496_pt1 | contig 20980 bp, 16 predicted proteins | sample MaitaG_FD_187429 | JGI IMG/M metagenome (GOLD analysis project Ga0209828, IMG submission 187429) | Marine algal microbial communities from Maine, USA - Maine_Asex2 metaG (SPAdes) (version 2) | ecosystem: Host-associated > Algae > Red algae > Unclassified | place: Maine, USA | collected 2015-01-05
CAGTGGTTCTTCGGCAGCTTCTTCTTCGGCTGACTCTTCAGCAGCTTCTTCTTCAGCTGGCTCTTCTTCAGCAGCTTCTTCTTCAGCAGCTTCTTCTTCAGCAGCTTCTTCTTCAGCAGCTTCTTCTTCGGCTGGCTCTGCGTCAGCAGCGGCAGTAACAATCGGGATCCAGGTTGCGCCGACCTGTGAGCCATCGAGCGCACCAGCGCTCAAGAAGAAGTTGTCGCCGACCTCGGCTGTGAGATCCGCGGACCAGCCCCCGTCGCCGTCGACATCAACATTTTGGGCAGCAGCGATATCGCAATCGGCGAGCGGATCGATCAGACCGGCCGCTGCAACGATTTCTTCGAGGCTTGACGCACCGGGTACGAGCAGGTCCGCAGGCGAAACGCAGGCAACCAGCAACACTGACGAGTCGGGAATGAACTCCGACCCTGTCGCGGTCAGGGTGTACTCACCAGCACTGGAAACCGTTGCCGGGTCGGCAACAACGGTACCTACCACGACGTCGTCTTGAGCCTGGGCAGTACCTGCCAAGCTCAAACTGGCTACAAAGATTGCAGCGATGGCAAAGAGTGTCTTGCGCATGATGGAGTCTCCCTCGAAAGTAACTTTCGCAACTCTAGTACCTGTGCCACGACAAAACGCCGACCAGTGCCCTAGCCGAGAGCATTGAGCAATTCGGCCAATAACTCTGGTGTCGCGGCCGCTACTGGGGTCCGACGGTCCTGATGCGACTTGGTGATGAGATCCCGGTCCAACGCGTCAACGATCACGCCGCCGGCTTCTTTGCAGATCAGAAGCGCCCCGATGTAGTCCCAAGATCCATGGGCATCGAACGAAAGATCGGCAAACGCGTCGAAAGTCCCGTCGGCGACGGCACAAATGTCCAGGGCAGCCGCCCCGTAGCAACGGAACTGGCGCCAGCCGAAATGGCGATTCGGCAAGCCCGACACGGTCAAAAAAGTTTCGCTGAGTTGTGTGACACTCGAGGGAGATATCGGCGCGTCGTTCTTGAATGCGCCACCGCCACGAACCGCATGCCAGAGATCACCGGTGGCCTGGTTGACCACGACCGACGCCAACGGCCCTTGGTCATCGAGAGCACAAAGGCTCGTGGCGTACCAAGGCAGCCCAGCCGAAGCATTTGTCGACCCGTCGATTGGATCAACGATGGCCAAGAGATCCCGGTCGGGGTGCGTGAGGCCCGACTCCTCGCTCAGCACGCCAAGTCCTGCCTTGACCAGCAGCGACACTGCGACCTCGTCGGCGGACACATCGATTGTGTATTGGCCATCGCGATTGCCCGACAGTCCCCAGTCATCGACCTGATGGATGCTGGCTCGGACAGCTTGAGCCACTTCACGAAACAACTCGACAATGTGCAGCACATCCACGGCTGAGACCGTATCGTGTGTCGTAGTTTCCCCGAAGCGTCGAACCAGGAAGCCAGTGTGGCAGTTGTCGACATAGCAACATTTGTGGCTGATCTGAAGGATCTTGCTGCTGATCATGGATTTCATGTTCACGACGAGCGACATTTCGTCGAGACCTACAGCATGCGTCAAGCGTGGGAAGTTGATCTTCACCCGGCGCACGCTTGTGGGGGCCCGCTCGACATGCACCTCGCGCTCGAGGTCGAGCCGCGAACCATGTTGTCGTTCGAGGACGTCGTTGTTTCGATGCCCGAGGGCGCAGAACCACCCGACGACCACCTGCTTCCTCTGACGATCACCTGGTCGATGCCGCCACTGCAAGCCAGCCCTGATCTACTGGTACTTGCGACCGAACTCGCTGGCGTTGGTGGACCCGATCTCGCCCTCGAGGTCTCAGCCGCCGACGCCTACATTGGCGTCATCGATGCCGCGCAACGCAGCGTCAATATCGTGTCACGGAACTCAACATCGCTCTCGCGGCTCTACATGGGCCAAGAAGACCTCAGCGATCTTTTCCGGCGTTTGGCGGCGGTTTCGGAGTTCCTGATCGACAGCGCTCCCGCCTGGCTCGGCGAGCTCTGACTGACTCACCGCTTGCGGACTCCAGATCCAGCTCGAAGCGACACCGCAGAGTCTTGATGGCATAGCTGCACGGCCGTCGACTATCGTATTGCTATGGCGGCACTCCCTGCCTCGCGGACCTCAAACCTCCACCCACTCCGGCGCGTGCCGGTGTTTCGTGCTGCGCTGCTCGGCTACTCCAGGAAAATGGGCGTCCAAGGCTGGCACGGATTTGGCTGGCAAGTGCTGCTCCTGATGCCGCCCGCCCTGCTGTATTTCTTCGTCCGCGACCTGAGTGCTAGCCAGGAACGAGAGGCATTCGAGAATGCCGAAGCGATTGTCTCGCTCCAAAGAACTCTCGGGCTCGATTGGGAAGCAACGTGGCAACAGGGTGTGCTCGACAGCGACTGGATCGTTGCAGCAATGAACTGGGTGTACATCTATGGACACTTTCCGCTCATCATCGTTTCGCTGATCCTGCTGTTTGGCCTGAGCCGGCGCAACTTCCTTACGTTGCGTAATGCGCTCGTCGCGTCGGGAGCGATTGGTTTGGTCTGCTTTGCGCTGTACCCCGTTGCCCCACCCCGGCTCTTTGATCCAAACACGTTCTTTGACAGCCTGGCCGAACTCAGTTCGGGCTACCACATTTTGCAGAACCCAAAGTTCACGAACCAATTCGCTGCTGTACCGAGCTTTCACGTCGGCTGGAACGTGCTCGTCGCCTTCGCCGTCTGGCGAGCGACCAGATTCCGCATACTGCGAGTGGTCGCTCTGGCGCTACCACTGCTCATGATGGCTGCCGTCATCTTGACCGCCAACCATTGGCTGCTCGACATCGTCGCTGGCATGGTGGTTGCGGTGTTAGGCATTCTGGGCGCTCGGCTCATGGAACTGCTATTTGACCGCTTCTCGCAGGTCCCCACGGCCGGAAGCGTCACCGATAGCCAGCAACGCGACAGCGATGACGACGACGAAGGCTCTAGTGGGGCCGGTGGGGCTCGAACCCACGACCGAGCGATTATGAGTCGCGCGCTCTAACCAACTGAGCTACGGCCCCGAGCGCTCCACGCTAGCAAGCGCCTCACCCCGTGGAGTGCCCGGTAAAAGAAAGAACCTTGGCTCTTATAGGAGATGCCAAGGTGTCCTTCACGTGCACCACGTGGCCCAGTGGGTCACGCCGCATGGTTCGCCCCGTCGCTATGACACCCCCTTCTCTGTGACCGGCATGCCCGAAGGTCAAGTGCCGCTGCACGACAACGACGAAGCTGTGAACCACGAGTGGGTTCGAGCCGGAAATGGCATGTTGCGCGGGCCGACCGGCCATGCGCCCACGCTCAGCTGAGCGCTCCGTCGTTCCGCGGTCCTGAATCGTGTGGTCTACGATAAGCGAGTGGCAGATGAAGAAATAGCTCGTTCGTCGCGCCGCAAGTTTCTTGGTGGACTCGCCGCTGCGACTGCGACAACAGGCATGGCCGGGATTACGTCGGAAGACGCATCCGCGCAATCACAAGACCCCGATGGTCGTCTCGGTGATGCGCTGCGAGTCCGCCACGAGGCTGCTGCGATGTCGGCAGCGGGTGATCGGCCAACACACCGATCTAACGGCGACGAGCAATCCGACACTGGGTATGCGATGTCGTTCTCGAAAGGCCTGCCTCACAACTACGCGACCGGTCTTGTGCTGAGGCCCGCACATTTCGAGCACTTCGTTGGCGCCATTGAGACTGGAGCGAGCAGCGACTTCCGTTCCGTTCCACTTGGCCCGCTCGCAGGCTTCCGTTCGGCTCCCAACGATTCACCCTTGCGCGGTTGGGAAACACCCGCGGCTGGTCTGTGCTTCAACTTGAGTGGGCACGATCCGCAGTCACTCACGATGCCGCCGGCTCCGGCCGCTGGGTCTAACGAGCTCATTGGCGAACTCGCCGAGGTCTATGCGCAGGCTGTGCTGCGCGATGCCCCTTTGACCGATTTGCGCCACGATGCGTCCGCGGTGGCCCAGCGAGACCAGATGCTTATTGAGCTCGGCGCGCTGTCATGGTTCGACGCCAACTCGCCCGCATCAGATGCCGAGCCTGAAGCGTTGCGTCGCCGCCGTGTTGGACTCACGCCTCAAACCGCATTTCGTGGGTTGGCGCCCGGTGATACGACGGGTCCGTACCTCTCGCAGCTGCTGCTTGTCGGTTCGCCAAGCCGGACTCGTGCACCGTTCGACGGCATCATCGAATATGGGGCACAAACGATCGATCAGCGAGTTCGCCAGGTCACGCAGACTGATTTCATGACGAGTTGGGATGAATGGATCGACGTTGCCAATGCATTGTCGCCACCAGCGCCAGGTACCGATACCGGCAACCGACGTTTCATCACCACCGGCCGCGATTTGGCGACCTATGTGCACAACGACGCCCTGTACCAGGCCTACTTCAATGCCTGCCTGGTGCTGCTGTCTAACGGAATCGGACTTGACCCGTCACTGCCGTATCAGCAAGACGACGCACAAGATCATCAGCAGGGATTTGTCCTGTACGCAGTGCAACATGTGCTGTCGCTGCTTGGCGAAGTGTGTGACCGTGCACTCAAAACGGTGCTGTTCCAAAAGTTCAACGTGCACCGTCGACTACGCCCCGAAGCGCTAGCAGCGAGAATGGAAAAGAGCGAAGTGCTCGGAATCTCCGAGATCAGCCACATGGCCAGTGAACTGAACGGCACGGGAATCGCCGATGAGATACGTCGCATCACCGGAGCTGCATCGGGAACCGAGTCAATGCTGCTGCCGATGGCCTTTCCGGAAGGGTCGCCTATGCATCCTTCCTATGGCGCCGGGCACGCAACCGTGGCTGGAGCATGCGTGACCATCCTGAAGACACTGTTCGATCACACCCGCCCATTCGACGTAGGTGCGGGTGCGTCGACAGCGTTCGTGCCGACTCGCGATGGTTCGCGCCTTGCCACTGTTGCGGTCTTCGACGAGCTCGGTAAACCAAGTTCTCTAACAGTCGAGGGCGAACTAAACAAGCTCGCGGCAAACATCTCGTTTGGTCGGAACTGGGCTGGGGTGCACTACTTCAGCGACTATTGGGAATCGTTGTTGCTGGGCGAGCAGATCGCAATCGAACTGCTGCGTGAGCACAAGTTGACCGTGCCCGAACCGCCGACGTTGCGCGTCCCCCAATTCGATGGCACCAGTCTGTGGCTATAAGCCGGTGCTAATTGAACCTGTTGCCAGGCAGTTGTCCCCGCTGGACGCCTCCACGTGACCACGGAGCCCTCGGCCCAAAACGGAAGAAACCGCTGACCTCCCAGATTCACTGGGATCTCAGCGGTTCTTCAAGCTCCGGGGGTGGGGCTCGAACCCACGACCTGCGGATTAACAGTCCGATGCTCTGCCAGCTGAGCTACCCCGGAAGGCAGGCCACAATATATCGCTTGCGAGCTAGCTTGCGTCTAGATAATCGCGAAGCTTTTCGCTGCGCTGAGGATGACGCAACTTGGCGAGTGTCTTGGACTCGATCTGGCGTATCCGCTCGCGGGTCACGCCGAAGGCTCGGCCCACCTCTTCGAGGGTGCGGGCCCGGCCATCGATCAGGCCAAAGCGCATTCGCACGACCTCTTTCTCGCGATCGTTGAGCTCATCAAGGGCTTCGAGCACGTCGTTGCTGAGCATTGCTCGGGCCGCCACATCTACGGGCTTATCGGCGTTCTCGTCGGCGAGGAAGTCGCCGAGCTGTGAGTCATCTTCGCCGACCGGGGCTTCGAGCGACACCGGGTCGAGCGAGATCTGCAAGATCTCGCGAACCTTCTCGATGGTGAGGTCGACTTCGCTAGCCAGTTCTTCGATCGTTGGCTCTCGTTCAAGCTTCTGCAGCATGTCGCGCTGGGTGCGACGCACTCGATTGATGGTTTCGACCATGTGAACAGGGATGCGGATGGTTCGCGCTTGGTCGGCGATAGCGCGTGAGATGGCTTGACGGATCCACCATGTCGCGTAGGTCGAGAACTTAAAGCCCTTGGAATGATCGAACTTCTGGACCGCCCGCATCAGGCCCAAGTTTCCTTCTTGCACCAAGTCGAGCAGTTGCATCCCTCGTCCGACGTAGCGTTTGGCAATCGATACAACCAGCCGAAGATTGGCCTGAATCAACTGTTGTCGAGCGCGGTCGCCGTCTCGGACGCTGCGCTGCAACTTGCGCCGGCTTGCAAAATCGAGTTCTTCGAGGCGACCTTCGGCATTAAGCACCGCAAGCTCATCGACGGCAACGAGCCCTGCCTCCATGCGCTTGGCCAGCCGGACCTCGTCGGGACCAGTGAGCAGTGGGACCCGACCGATTTCTTTCAGGTAAACCCGCACCGAGTCGGCTGAACCTGAGCCTTCGAGACTTGTGGCCCAACCCACCGCTTCGAGGCGGGATCGGCGAGCGGTGCGACGTTCTTCGCCAGTGACTTCGTCTTCGGCGAGCTCAGCCATGAGTTCACCGACCAACTCTTTGGTGATCTCCACATCGGTCGGCTCAGCATCAGCATCGGGGTCACCGGTTAGTACAACACCACGTTGGCCAAAGTATTGGCGGATCTGATTGATCGTCTCCGGCGTTAATTCAACCTGGCTAAAGACCTCGAGAACATCGTCGAGCGGGAGTTCGCCGGTCTTTCGACCCGCCACAACCAGCTTTAGTAGCTCCGCGCCAGTAACGCCGTCCCAGGCTGTTGCTGTCGTTGGAGCTTGAGTCACACGTTTCCTTCGTCCGAGAGCAATGGTACCAACCCGGCAGCGACCGCGAGGTCGAAACTCGACGCCCGTACCTTAGGTATCAACAACCGTATGTCAGAAATCACTGGCATGAGGGCCGTATCACCAGTGCGTTGCGCAAGCGACTGCAACTCGCCGACTCGGCGCAGTGCAGCGTCGTGCAGGAAGTGACCAACAATGCGCTCGGGTTCGGCGGTTGGTTCATCCATTACCGCTAGTTGGCTGAGCGCTTCGGCCGTTGTTGGCGACAACGTGTCAATCAGGCCCGCTAAGTCATCAGTTGAATTGTCGAGCAACTCGACGAACACCGACCGCAGCGCAGGGTCGGCAAACATTTCTGGTGTCACATACGCGGGCACCGTGTCAGGGCGGTGCAAACACAACAGCAGCATTCGGCTGTCGGTGTTATCGACGATCCGGACAATCTGGGGCGGGGCTTCGTACTCCTGTGGCTGGTTTTGGACCCACCGGGGTTCCTCGACCACACGCGCTGGCTGCTTGAGCATCTCTCTTAGGCGATCCACCGCCACGTTGCAGGTGTCAGCGACCTGCATGAGGTATTGGTCGCGGACCAAATCGCTGGGATGCTCACGCACCACATCGACGGCTCGTTCCGCGGTACGAGCGCGACCTTCGGGCGTGGCGAGATCACCGGCACCTAACACACGGCCCAGACGAAACCCGAGGAACGGAACGGCTTCGGCGATCGCAGTGCGTAACGCATCGGGATCTTTGGCCGCAAGATCAGCTGGGTCGACACCGTCGGGAAGTTTCGCCACCGCAACGTCGACTTCGAGGGCACGTTCCCACTCATAGATCCGCTCAGCAGCGGCCTGACCCGCCGCGTCGGCATCGAAAGCCAACACGATTCGGCGGCCAAAACGCTTGAGCATTCGAATGTGATCTTCGGTCAGCGAAGTACCACAAGTTGCCACCGAACGTTCGATACCCACTTCGGCGAATCCGATCACATCGGTATATCCCTCGCACACGATCGACTCGTCCATGCGCACGATTTCGTCTTTGGCCAAATGCAGGCCATAGAGCAAGCGGCTCTTGTTGTAGATCGGTGAGTCGAACGAGTTCTTGTACTTCGGACCATCGCCATTTGGCATGACGCGTCCGCCAAAGCCCACGGCGGCTCCATTCACATCGTGAATCGGGAACAGCACGCGGGCCCGGAAATGGTCTTGTACCCGATCGGCCTTATTCACGAACCCGAGACCGCTCGCCACGAACGTCTCTTGTTTGACCTTGACCGACCTGTAGAGCTGATCCCAGTCATCGGGGGCCCAGCCAATCTGATACTTGCGGACCTGGTCACCCGTGAGCCCACGGGAGCGCAAATATCCTCGGGCGTGAGCCGCATCGGCCGACGACAGCAGTCGATCGTGGTACCACCGAACGGCCTTCTCGACCGCATCGGTTAGCTCAGATCGTTTCTTGCGGTGCTGGCCTTCGTTCTGGTTTGTGTACCGAAGTTGGATCCCGGCCTTGTTCGCCAACATTTCGACGGCGCCGACAAAGTCCACATGCTCGATCTCTCGCACGAACGTGATTGCATCGCCGCTCTTTCCGCAGCCAAAACACTTATAGAAGCCAAGTTCGGCGTTCACATTGAACGAGGGAGTCTTCTCGTTGTGAAACGGGCACAGTCCTACGCTGCGCCTGCCAACGCGCTTGAGCTGCAGATGAGAACTGATCAGGTCTGCAAGGTCCGTCGCCTCTCGGACCCGAACAATGTCTTCGTCTTCGATGCCCATCTACACCTTCGGTGCTTACGTTTGTGATGCAATCGCTTGGGCGAGCGCAAGTCTCGCTACCGGCACACGGTAGGGGCTGCATGAGACATAGTCGACCCCCACGCCCACGAAGAACTCAATCGAGCTCGGGTCGCCGCCGTGTTCGCCGCAGACACCGACCTCGAGATCGGGGTTCGCTCCCCTGCCATCGGCGATCGCTCGTTTGACCAATGCACCTACGCCATCGCGGTCGAGCCGCTCAAATGGGTTCGCGTCGAGCAAGCCCAGGTCTTGATACCGAGTGATCACGCGGGCCTCGACATCGTCTCGGCTGAAGCCCCAAGTTAGTTGGGTCAGATCGTTGGTGCCGAAGGAGAAGAACTCTGCAACTGGGGCGATGGCGCTGGCGGTGAGCGCTGCCCGCGGCGTCTCGATCATCGTGCCGATGGCGATTTCGCCCAGACGGTCGGGATCAACCTTGGCGAGCTCGTCGACAATCCAACCCTTGACCATCGAAAGCTCGGCCACGTCGGAAACCAGCGGGATCATGATGCCCACGATCGGCGTTCCGCCAGCGAGCTTGCGCTCCGCCACCGCAGCGAGCAGCGAGGTGACTTGCATGCGGTAGAGACCATCGCGCACGATTGCCAGGCGTACACCTCGGGTGCCCAGCATCGGATTCTGCTCACTCCACTGGTGCACGGCTGCCGCCATGATCGTGTCGTTCGCATCGAGTGTGCCCATTGCCTCGGCCACGGCGAGTTCAGTTGCATCTGGTAAAAACTCGTGCAACGGCGGGTCGAGCAACCGGATCGTCACCGGTAGCCCATCCATTGCTTCGAGCAAATCGATGAAATCCAGCCGTTGCATGTCACCGAGCGCTTCGAGTGCACTTAGCGCTGCCTCATCGTTCGCCGCCAGAATCACGTTCTGCACAAGCGGCAGGCGCTCTCCGAGAAACATGTGCTCGGTGCGACAGAGTCCTATGCCCTCTGCGCCCAGCGTGCGTGCTTGGGCCGCGTCGGCGCCGCTATCGGCATTGGCCCGGATTCCTACGGTGTCGCCGCGCACTGCGTCGGCCCAGCTGAGCAGTTGGTCGAGCGCGTCGCTGCCACCGCCGCCCCCCGCCCCGAGGTCACCCAAGAAGATCTCGCCGGTCGCACCATCGATCGAGATGGTGTCGCCAGGCTTTATGGTCTCGGTCCCGCCGCCAGCCTTGGCAACCGAAATCACGCCATCGGCAAAGGTCAACATGTCTGCCCCACATACCGCCGGAATCCCCCACCCGCGAGCGACAACTGCAGCGTGGCTGGCCGTGCCGCCCTTGGCGGTCACGATGCCTTCGGCCAACCGCATGGCGATTTCATCGGCAGGCGATGTTTCGTCGGCCGCCAAAATGACGAGCTCTCCACGGTCTGCCCCGTCGAGACAGCCCTCTACGTCGAAATAGACCTGGCCGACCGCCGCACCCGGCGATGCACCGATACCAGTGGCAATCGCAGTACCACCCGCGTCGAACTGCGCGTGCAACGCAGCCTCGACGTCGGCCGGCGATACCGCCAGCACAGCATCTCGTTCAGCCAATGCGCCAGCCGCAACCGCGGCCACAGCCTCTTCAATTTGCATTTGTCCCCTACTGATACCTAGGCGGGTAGTCGCTCAGAGAGTAGGGCCATCAGGCCATCGATGGGTACTCGGACTTGTTCCATGGTGTCGCGATCGCGCACCGTAACGGCATGATCCTCGAGCGTGTCGAAGTCGACGGTGATGCACAGCGGGGTGCCGATCTCGTCTTGGCGGCGGTACCGCTTGCCGATTGCCTGCGTGATGTCGTAGTCGACCATGTAGTGCGGCTGAAGCATCGCCAGAATCTTCTCGCACGGCTCGATGAGCACGTCTTTCTTGGATAACGGCAGCACCGCGACCTGGTACGGGGCCAGTCGATGATCGAGCTTGAGCACGGTGCGTACTTCGTCGTTCACCATCTCTTCGTGGTAGGCCGCCACCAGAAAAGCTAGCCAGGCACGGGTCGCTCCTGCCGCCGGCTCGATCACGTGAGGCACGTAGCGCTCGCCGCTGCCGGAGTCCACGTATTCGATGCGAGAACCGCTGTGCTCGGCATGTTGTTTGAGGTCGTAGTCGCCACGATTGGCGATGCCTTCGAGCTCTCCCCAACCCCACGGAAATGCGAACTCAACGTCGGCAGTACCCGATGAGTAGTGCGAAAGCTCGTCTTTGTCGTGGTCTCGCATCATCAGCATCGATTCGGGGATGCCCAGGTCCACGTACCACTGGTAACGCTCGTTGCGCCAGTACTCGTACCATTGCTGGGCCTCTTCAGGCGGTACGAAGAATTCCATCTCCATCTGCTCGAACTCACGGGTCCGGAACACAAAGTTGCGCGGTGTGATCTCGTTGCGGAAGCTCTTGCCAATTTGGGCGATGCCAAATGGTGGCTTCTTACGGCTGGTCTGCTGCACGTTCATGAAGTTGGTGAACATGCCTTGCGCGGTTTCGGGGCGCAAGAATACGTCGTTGCCTGACCCTTCGACCGGACCGGCTTGGGTCTTGAACATCAGGTTGAATTCTTTGGCCTCGGTGAACGAGTTCTCGCTCTTGCAGCTCGGGCACACGCTTGGGTCTTCGAGCTGGTCAACGCGGAACCGTTCGTTGCATTCGCGACATTCCACGAGCGGGTCGCTGAAGTTCGCCAAGTGACCGGATGCCTCGAATACTGCGGGCGGGCCGATGATCGCTGCATCGAGTCCAACGACGTCGTGACGCAGCTGCACCATGGTGCGCCACCAGAAGTCTTTGACGTTGCGCAGCAGCAGAACGCCGATGGGGCCGTAGTCATAGGTGGAGCGGCTGCCGCCATAGATGTCAGCTGATTGAAAGGCGAAGCCGCGACGCTTCGAGAGGTTGACGATCTTCTCCATCAAATCGCCTTCGACCAGCGATGTTACGTTCTCAGACATAGCCCACGAGCCTAGTCATCAGCGCTCGCGATGCGGGGACGGTTTCCGCAGCCCAGCGGGCGCCGCAGCTAGGTCCCGGGTTCGTTGCAGAGCCGCCTGACGCTGCAGCTGTGCGCTTCGAGCGCGTGTTCGAGCAGCGGGGATCTGACCGAAAGGTGCGCCTCGGCTCCCAGGTGCAGCGAGCACCTCGGATCCAAGCAGCACTACGCCCTGCCACAAGCATTTCATGCACTTGCATGCTGCCAAAAGAGCTCAGCGTCGCCCGTTACAGGGCCGAGGTGACAGGACCGAGGTGCCAGGGTCTAAGTGACGGGGCCTAGATCGTGCTGAGCGACTTCAAGCGGCGTTCGGTTTGATGCTCGATCATCGTGGCAGCAAGTCGGTTTACTTCGGACAGTACGGGGCTCTCGGGGAGCTTGAGCGCGGCGGCAAGACCACCGGTCAAGATGAGGCGACAGATCCGGATGCCTTCGTCGCTCAACGGCATGCCTGACCGGCACGAGGCACAGCGGGTGCCACAGTTGACCGGGTCGAACGACACCAAAGGCCCAGCTTCACCACAACTAACGCAACGGTCGAACACCGGCTCAAGCCCCTCGAGTGCAAGCAACTTGAGGAAAAAACCGGCTGAGGTCAGCGTTGGATTGTCGCCGTTCACCGTTCGGAGAGCACCGACCAGCATGCGATAGAGCCGGTCGTGCGGCTCCCGATCCGGGGTCACATAGTCAACGGCCTCGACGAACGAGGCCGCGCGAGTCAACTTGTCGAGGTCCGTGCGGATCGAGTTGAGCGTGTCCACGGCTTGCACTTGGGTGACCGTGTCGAGGTCGCCTTTGCCCCGGTACAGCTGCACATCCACATGGCTCAGTGTCTCGAGCAGCGCCGCGGTGCGTTTGGACTTGCGTGCCCCCTTAGCGACCGCACGGACCTTGCCCTCGGCTTCGGTCATAAGCACGACGACGCGGTCGGCCTCACCCGACTTGTAGGTCCGAAGCACCACCGCATTGGTGCGATAGGTGCGTTCGAGGCGAGTTGCCGAGTCGTTAGCACTTGGGGGCTGACTCACCATCGAAGCCCCACCTCAGGTGTCATACGCCACCGAAACGGCGATTGCGGCGTTGGTATTCCTGGATGGCCCCATAGATGTGGTCACGAGTTACATCGGGCCAAAGCACGTCGCTAAAGATCATCTCGGTGTAGGCCAGCTGCCACATCAAGAAGTTCGATAGCCGATGTTCGCCCGACGTGCGGATCATGAGCTCGGGATCTGGCATGGCCGGGTCGTAAAGATGTTTGGCGATCATGGCTTCGCTGACCTTGTCGGGCACGACGCCACTAGCCACAATTGCGCTGACGGCGTCGACGAGTTCGGCGCGCCCCCCGTAGTTGAACGCAATGTTGAGCGTGAGAGTCGAATTGTGCTGCGTGAGCTGTTCGGCGGCTTCCATTTCTTTAAGCACCCCACGGGGGACCCGCCAGTTACGCCGACCGATGAACTGAATACGCACACCCCGGTCATGGAGTTCGTTGCGGCGGCGTCGCAGCAGCTCTCGATTGAAGTTCAGTAAAAACTTCACTTCTTCCTTTGGGCGGCGCCAATTCTCGGTCGAGAACGCGTAGACCGTTAGCCACTCGACGCCGACGGCAAGGCAACCCTCGACTGCTTCGAAGAGTGCGTCCTCGCCCGCCTCGTGGCCCTTGGTCCGAGGCAAGTCACGAGCGGTGGCCCAGCGGCCATTACCGTCCATGATCGCGGCGATGTGTGTTGGGACATCGTTGAGGTCGACGCTCGCCAAAGACGCAGTGAAAGGCACGACCCCTGTCTACACCGCTGAGCAAGCGCAACCGCGGAGTCGTGCACCTTTTGACCCGCTCGATTGATCCCGAAGCACTAACGTCACCAGCTATGTCTCTTGCCGACGATGCCGTCGAGGCGCTGCACCATGTGACTGCGGCGTTGCCCTCCGGTGGCGAAACTCGCCAGGGTCAAGTGGAGATGCTCACCGCGGTCGCCGAAGCTATCGATGGCGAACGCCATCTGATTGCGCAGGCCGGAACCGGTACTGGCAAGTCGCTCGCGTATCTGATTCCCGTCGTGCTGAGCAAGAAGCGTTCGGTCATCGCCACCGCGACCAAGGCGCTCCAGGACCAGATCGCTACGACTGAACTTCCTCACCTTCGCGATCAGCTCGCGCGCAGCTTTAGCTGGGCGGTGCTTAAAGGACGCTCCAACTACATCTGTCGCCAAAGAGTGAACGAGTTTTCCAACGACGCCCAACTGTCGCTCGCTGGCACCGCGGCCCACAATGAAGACGAAGTTGAGCGACTGGTCGAATTCAGTGACACCTCGTCGACCGGTGATCGAGCTGAACTCGACTTCGAGCCGAGCGATGCCAGCTGGAACGCAGTCAGTGTCTCTAGTCGCGAATGCCCGGGCCGCAACAAGTGTCCGAGTGGAAACAATTGCTTTACAGAGATGGCGCGCGACCGAGCTGCCGAGTCCGATGTGATCGTGATCAACACCCATCTGTTGGGCATTGACATGATTTCAGAGAATGGGATTTTGCCGGAACACGACGTGGTTGTCGTTGACGAAGCCCATCAGCTCGAGGACATCGCCACCAGCAGTTTCGGGTGGAGTATCAGCGGCGCTCGAATGCGATGGTTTGCGCGCACCGCCGATCGGATACTGGTCGACCCGGAAATGATCGACAAGCTTCGCGATGTCGGCGATGACATCACCGCAGCGCTCGAACCACACCTGGGTGAACGACTGCCAGTTGGTGGCGTCGACAACATCTCGGTAGCGCTCGACCGGGCGCGTGATCGAGTCAATCGAGCCGTAGAGAACCTGCGTGACTTACCCAAGGGCAAAGACACCGACGCCGATGCCCGAGCCCAGCGAGCGTTGCAGGCTGGCATCACGTTGCTGGGCGAACTGATTGGCGCAGGTGTCGTCGAAGACACCAATGTGGCCTGGGTCGAGCGCTCGGGAAACGAACCGACGCTTCAGGTTGCGCCGCTCGATGTTGCCTCGATGCTCGGCCCCAAGCTTGTCGAAGGCCGGACTGCAATTTTGACCAGCGCAACGCTGCCCGTCGCCACGGCGAGCGCAGTAGGCCTGAGCGACGACGAGCACGATCGCATCGACGTCGAAAGCCCCTTCGACTACCCCACCAACGCACTGCTGTACTGCGCAAAGCATCTGCCGGAGCCACGATCACCCGAGTACGAGAACGCAATGCTCACGCACATGGTCGAGCTGATTAGTGCGGCCGGCGGACGCACATTGGGCTTGTTCACCAGCTATCGAATGATGGACAGCGCCGCTGAGTTTCTCGAGACCTATATCAAGACGCCGATATTGACGCAGCGGGATCTACCCAAGCAGGCATTGATCGACAAGTTCAAAGCGGAGCCCGAGACCACTTTGCTGGCCACCATGGGATTCTGGCAAGGCATCGACGTGCCCGGGCCATCGCTGTCGTTAGTCACTATTGACCGGCTGCCGTTCCCCCGACCCGACGATCCGTTGTTGTCGGCGCGCCGCGATCTGGCAGGCCGCCATGCGTTTCGTATGATAGATCTGCCCCGTGCCTCGATCCTGCTCGCGCAAGGAGCGGGCCGCCTGATCCGCAACAAGAGCGACACCGGCGTCGTGGCCGTGCTCGACTCGCGCCTGTCAACCAAGAAGTCTTACCGCTGGGATCTGATCAAATCACTTCCCGACTTCAAACGCACCAGCGACCCCGAAGAAGCCCTAGCCCGCCTCTCCGCCATCGCAAAGGGTTGAGTCTCACGCAAACTACTCGCCGTAGCCGAGTTGTTCGAGGCGGTCGATCTTGCGCTGCCAGTCTTTGTCGACCGTTACGTGCAGTTCAATGAAGGCGCCTTCGGGAAGCTGTTCGCGCACAGCGATACCGACTCGCTTGAGCAGGCTTCCACCTTTGCCGATGACCATACCTTTTTGGCTATCGCGCTCGACAAGGATCTCGCAGCGGATGCGCGGCCATTCCCATTCGGTGACTCGGGTAGCGATGGAGTAGGGCAATTCTTGACGAGTATGGATGAACAATTGCTCACGGACGAGCTCCGCAACTTGGGTGGGCTCGGGCACGTCGGAAAGCATGTCTTGGGGGTAGTACGGCGGGCCTTGCGGCATGCGGGAGATCAGATAGTCGACGAGGGCGTCGACTCCTTCGCCGGTTTTGGCGCTGACAGGAAAGTACTGCTCGAAGTCGAGTGCGGCGGTTGTAGCGAGCTGGCTCAGGACTTGTTGTTTGTTGGCCCGGTCAACTTTGTTGATGACCACGATTGAGTTTTTCGGCATCTTGTCGGCGACGAACTGGTCACCACGCCCGTAAGGCGCCAGGCCGTCTATCACCAGGCACGACACTTCGACGTCGCCGATTGTTGCTGTTGCGCTTTCGTTCAGACGGCTTCCTAGGGCAGACACCGCTTTGTGAATGCCAGGCGTGTCCACGAATACGACTTGGACACCTGGGCGGTGCAGCACGCCTCGCACCTGGCTCCGGGTTGTCTGTGGTTTATTGGAGACAATCGCGACCTTGCTGCCGAGGATCCGATTGAGCAGCGTTGATTTGCCGGCGTTCGGTCTGCCGACGAAGGACACGAATCCACTGCGAAACGGTTCACCGCTGGGACCAACATGTTCAACCGCTGCGGGAGCGATGAGGTCGGGATCCTGGGGTTCGGCGAATGGGTCAACAGCGGCATTGGTCATAAAGCAGTCTCTTCGGGCAGCGCAGCGGGTAGTGGTACAGCGAACGGCACAGATCGACGCAGGTGCAGGTCGGCGATGCGACGGCCGTGCATACGCACGACTTCGAACTCAAGGTCGAAGTCGTCGAGCGAAAGCAGGTCGCCAACAAGCGGAACCCTACCGAGTCGGCTGAAAACACACCCGGCGACAGTGCGGTAGTCGCCCGGGGGGAGCGCTACGCCAAGCGCTTCTTCGACCCGGGCGATCTCGGCGCGACCATCGACGCTGACCGTGCGTTCGTCGAGAACTTCGATCACGGGATCTGGCAGATCGAATTCGTCGTTGATTTCCCCGACGATCTCCTCGAGAATGTCCTCGAGAGTGACGACGCCGGCGACACCGCCGTGTTCGTCGACAACGATGGCCAGGTGCATATCGCTGGTCTGAAGTTCGACAAGCAGGTTGGCAATTCGTTGCGTCTCGGGAACGACCGGGGCGACTCGCAGCCAGAGGTCTATGTCGTGACCGGTGCGGCCGTCGAGGTGCGCCCCGATCAAATCTTTGACGTGCACGGCGCCGATAACACTGTCGATGTTGGTGTCGGTCGCGGTGACCGGGATGCGGCTGAGACCATGCAATGTCGCCACCTGCAGCGCATCTCGCACTGCGAACCCGGAGCGAAGGGTGACGAGGTCTGTGCGCGGTGTCATGATGTCGCCTACGACCGTGTCGTCGAAGGCGACGACACGCTTTATTAGTGCTTCTTCGACATGATCGATGCCCGCAGTCTGGCCCACGATGGCCAAGACTTGTTGCTCGTCAACGTCTGGATCAGGAACCTGAACGCTCGAGGACCGACGGGCGATACCGACGACAAACCCCGTGATAGCACTCAAGGGCGCCACCACCTTGAGGATCGGCACAAGGCCAACGGCGGTCGCATCGGGGGTCAGGAGTGCCCGACTTCGGCTGAGCGCGACGGCAAGAAACAGGGCAACCAGACAGATGCCGACGCCGATTACGCCGCCTGCCTGACCGGCGACTTCGCGGCCGATCGTGAACGACAGAGCAGCGACCGCGACTTGACACACGACTTGCACGAACGTGAGCGACGCCAGCATGGTTACCGGGCTTTGAGAGAAGCCTCGGAGCTCTTCGACACGGTCATCGGCTTCGTCATCGTCGGGGTGGTCGTCGGCCTCGGCTGCAGCGAGTGCGTCTGCGCGACTGCGGTTTACTCGGGTGAAGGCCGTCTCGGCTGCTGCAATGACCGATGCTGCGGCTATCAGCAGCACAACAACTGCGCTGAGCAGCAGTGCCACAGTGGCACTCATGTTCGGTGGAACCTTTGGAGTAGATCAACCTCGAGGGATTGCATAAGGGCGCGCTCGTCGGGCTCTGCATGGTCATGTCCAAGCAGGTGAAGTGCTCCATGAACCACCAGCAGCGCTAGCTCGTCGGGCAGGTCTTGAGGCGCTTGGTCTGCGACGACAGGGCAGACAACAATGTCGCCCAAGATTGCTGGCTGGCCCGGTGGAACCACAGCAACATCGTCTACGCCGTCGATGGGAAAAGCGAGTACGTCGGTGGGGCCAGTGCCGCCCATGTGAACTACGTTGAGGTTGGTCATCTCCTCGACAGAGATGAACGCAAGTCCAACCTCGGCGGAATTCGGTCCATGCTGATCGGCAATGGTCGACCCCAACAACCCAACAAGATGTTCTTGATCGATCGTGAACGCCTGCTGCCGATTGTCGAAGTCGATAACGATCGCAGACGAACCAACCGGCTCAGGCCTACCCACAGCTGCTCATGAGTCTTTCTGTCGACGCTCTTTAGCGGCTTCGGCCGACATACGTTTCTTCTCATCGCTCTCGCTATACGCGTCAATAATGGCTCCAACGATGCTGTGGCGGACAACATCGCGGCTCCCGAGCAGCACGAATTCCAAGCCTTCGATGCCGCGCAGCATTGGTTCAAGCCGGTTCAGTCCGCTTCGACCATCTGGCACATCGATCTGGGTTGCATCGCCTGTCACCACGACCTTGCTGCCAAATCCGATACGGGTCAGGAACATCTTCATTTGTTCCGGGGTCGTGTTCTGGGCTTCATCGAGGATGATGAAGGCGTTGTTCAGCGTACGGCCGCGCATGAACGCGAGCGGCGCCACTTCGATCACACCATTTTCACGCAGGCGTTCTGCTCCATCGATGTCGACCATGTCGTAAAGAGCGTCGTACAGCGGTCGAAGATACGGATCGATTTTGGCCATGAGATCGCCGGGCAAAAAGCCAAGACGCTCGCCGGCCTCGACCGCTGGCCGGGTAAGGATGATTCGTTCGACTTCCTTCTTCTGCAACGCTTGCACGGCCATTGCCACAGCCAGCCAGCTCTTTCCGGTACCTGCCGGACCGATGCCGAAGGTGATCGTATTGCGCTCGATGGCATCGACATAGCGCTTTTGGCCCGCGGTCTTTGGGCGAATCCGACCGCCCCGTGACGACTTCAGTATGTCTGCGGTAAGGACTTCGCTCGGCTTTTCGTGGGCGGCCACCATGTCGATCGACAGGCCGAGATTGGAGCTGTCGATGGGCAGGCCGCGCTGCAACAGCGTGATCATCTCTTCGAACAGCCGGCCGACCGTGTCAGAGCGCTCGCCACTTACCAAGATCTCGTTGCCGCGGACCAAGATGTCGGTTTCCGGGAACCGCTTCTCGATTTCTGCGAGCCACTCGTCGTTGTGACCCAATAGGCCGGGCATCAAGTGGTTGCCAGGAACCGTGAGTCGAACTGGAGCGATGGTCATGAATTACATCCGTTGGCGGACGCCATGCGGACAGCTGGAAAAGGAATGAGTGTCAGTCCTTGCTGTTCGTGTGGTCGCCGCTCGATTCAACACCGTTGTCAGCGTCTGCTGGGTTCGGCTCGGGGTACAGGTGGCTTAGTGTGCCAGGTTCGACGCGGCAGTCTTCGATGAATAACTCGATATCGGTCAGCTTCAGACGAAACACACGCCCAAATCGGTACGACGGAAGGCGCCCTTGATCCATAAAGCGGTAGAGCGTTCGGGTCGTGATGCCCAGCCGCTTGGCGGCCTCTTCGGTATTCACCCATTCAATGTCATTCACTGCTGGTCATAGTAGCCAGACCGTCGAGCCACGTGTACTCCGCGTGCGAGTGGTTGGAGTAGATCGTTGCGGTCGACATTCAGGGTTGAGCAAATTGGGCGCCGCGGGCTTGCCCGCGAACCACCAAGTGGCCTCGCCCGGCAATGTGGCCGAGCCCGTCGAGTTGTTGCAGTCGAGTCTTGAAGATGTCGCCATCGAGGTGGGACCCGCCGAGCAGGATTCCTGTGCCCAATGCGCGGATCGGATTCGTCCAAGAACGCATGCTGCGAGCGAAGTCAAAGCTCGTCGCTGCAAGCACAGTCACCGGGCTATCAACCAGTGCCAGCAACCGTTCAAAGGCTTCGCAATAATCTGCACTGAGTCGGTCCGCGTCGTCGACAAGCACAACGGTTCGGCGAGACGATGATCCCAACTCGTTGACTTGGTCGGCTGTAATCATGGGATCACCAGGAATTCCCGGTGCGGCGAGCGGCGAGCGCAGGAGCGCGACCCGTTTCAGTTCCAAGCCGAGCTCGCCTGCGTTGAGTTGACGCGCAATCGTGACCAGAGCGGTCGACCGGCCCATGCCATGTCCGGCAACGATGAGTCCGTGTTCACCACCTGCAATCTCTAGGTCCGCCGAAGCGAGGTCGTCTGCACACACGCCCACAGGAATAGTCAACCGTTCGCCAGAACGTCGGGCCGGGTCGAGGTCGGAACGGTCCAAGGAGCGAGGAAACGCGTAAATCGGCTTTGGCCGTTCAGCGGCCGCTATGCCGGCTCCGGGCGGCCAATCAGACAGATCTGGCGGTTGCACGAGCTGGAGCACGTTTGTCGTCTTGAGATCCATGGCGCGCATTGGAGGCAGGGGCACAACGTCGTTCATGCGTAGACCTAGCGACAAGTAACCAGCAGGGTCAGCGAGTGCAAGTGCTAGGCGGTTCGGCACGTGCTGGGCGAGCCGATGACCAATGTCTCTAGCCGTGCGAGCCCCCAGTACCAAGTGGATGCCTTGCGGTACACCGTCGCGAGCTAGCGCTGCGAGCCGCTCGGAGACGTCGGCCCCGGCTACGTCGCCGAATACGGCCAAGATCGAGGCAATATTGTCGATAAGAAGTACCAAGCGAGGTTGCGATGCGGCTAGCTCGCCAGAACGCCGCCGGTCGAGACAGTTCTCAAAGAATGCGATTGTGCGCTGGATTCTGTCGACCTCGCCGAGTGTCACGTAGGCGCCAGTATGGCGAAGTTCCTGGAGCGGGGCGGTTGTTCCCCCATCGCCGTCGATCACGTACAAGTGCAGCTTTTCAGGGCCTTGCGCAGATGCCAACGCAGCCCCGGAAGCCAAGAGTGCGCTGCCAACACAGGAGGCCGAAGCGCCATAGACCGCGAGCGGTCCACTGGCGAGGTCCCAGTACCAAGGGACTTGTGTCTGCTGCGATGGTAAGTCAACGAGCCCAAGCGCCACTTGGGTGTCCGCAGCATCCCCAATCGTTAGCTCCCGAGATCCCAGATCGATCCAATCCAGCACTTCGGGAAGCGGCTCAGACCAAAGCGGTCGAACCGGGCAACCGCGCCGATCGTGTGCCTGAAGAATCGCTTCGAGGAGTACATCCCGTTCAATCCTGGCCGTCACGGATTGCGGCGCCACGGATTGCGGCGCCACGGTGTGTGGAAACACGGTGTGTG
>Ga0209828_1001499_pt1 | contig 20933 bp, 35 predicted proteins | sample MaitaG_FD_187429 | JGI IMG/M metagenome (GOLD analysis project Ga0209828, IMG submission 187429) | Marine algal microbial communities from Maine, USA - Maine_Asex2 metaG (SPAdes) (version 2) | ecosystem: Host-associated > Algae > Red algae > Unclassified | place: Maine, USA | collected 2015-01-05
GTTTTGCCTTACGCTTCCTTCAGATTCCACCTCACAATGGACACCCTTGCGATCAGCTAATGCTTCCTGTCAATTAGGCGCATTCGGGACTTTAACCCTATAGGTATATAGCATGCATGGCACACAAAAAAGAGGCTGCTCATAGGAGCAACCTCTTTTAAAATATAAATATCTATCCTGGATTTATTCTTCTTCACTTGCTGTTACAGCTGCTGTAGTTGCCGCTGCTGCTGTCGCTGCAGATTTCTTTCCACCACCTCTTCTACTTCTCTTCTTCTTCGGTTTACTTGCTCCACTTTCCATCATAACTGTGTTGAAATCGACTAATTCAATCATAGCCATTTCAGCACCATCTCCTTTTCTAGCACCCGTTTTAATGATTCTACAGTATCCACCTGGTCGATCTGCGATTTTCTCAGCGATACTACCAAACAATTCCTTTGTAGCGTCATTATCTTGCAAATAAGAAAATGCGACTCTTCTTGAATGTTGTGTATTTGTCTTAGATTTGGTTAGAATCGGCTCAACATGCACACGTAAAGCTTTTGCTTTAGCTAATGTTGTATTGATTCTTTTGTGAGTGATTAAAGCAATGGATAAGTTTCTGAGTAGTGCCTTTCTATGCCCTTTTTTTCGACCTAAGTGGTTGAATTTTTTACGATGTCTCATTTTAAAATAAGATTAAAATATTATCACTATGAGGTTTCCAATTTCAGCTTGTAGGAAATACACCTCACGGTTAATAATGGTTTGCAATATCCGACTCCTAATAAAGTAGGCATCGAGCTGAGCGACTTTATTTTATATTAATCTTCGTCTAATTTATATTTAGAAAGATCCATACCAAAGGTAAGACCTTTGTTTTGAAGTAATTCTTCGATCTCTACCAAAGATTTACGTCCAAAGTTTCTAAATTTCAATAATTCGTGAGTATCATATTTTACCATTTCACCCAATGAATTAATTTTTGCAGCTTTCAAGCAGTTGTAGGCTCTTACGGAAAGATCCAAATCTTCTAAAGAAGTCTTCAATAACTTACGCATGTGTAAGATATGCTCATCTACAATATTCTCTTCACTCTTTGCTTCGTCTTCGAAAGTGATATTTTCATCTGTGATCAACATCAAATGTTGAATTAGAATTCTTGACGCTTCTTTTACAGCATCTTCAGGGTGGATTGTCCCATCTGTCTTGATAGACATCATTAACTTCTCATAATCCGTTCTCTGCCCTACCCTAGTATTATCTACTTTGTAAGCAACTTTCTTGATTGGAGTGTAGATCGCGTCGATTGGAATTACTCCAATTGGTGCATCTTTCGGCATATTTTCTTCTCCAGAAACATAGCCTCTTCCTTTGGTAACTGTAAACTCTATTTCTAGATTTACGGTAGGTTCCATTCGACATATAAGTTGGTCGGGATTCATCACTTTGAATACATTCGTATTCTTCTCAATATCAGCAGCTACAAATTTATCTTGTCCACTTATAGTTAGATATATTTTTTCTTCAACGATAGAATCGTCATTAAGAATAGGCTTAATTCTAACTTGTTTGATATTCAAGATGATATCTACCATATCTTCTACCACTCCTTTAATAGTAGAAAATTCATGATCAACACCTGCAATTCTAATAGCAGATATAGCATATCCTTCAAGGGAAGAAAGCAAAACCCTTCTAAGAGAATTACCGACAGTCTGACCAAAACCAGGTTCTAATGGTTTAAATTCAAATACTCCATCAAAATCATCAGATTTCTGAAGTAAAATTTTATCGGGCTTTTGAAAATTTAAGATGCTCATATACTATAAAGATCTGATTTGAAAATATACCTAAGGTCACTGAAAATTCAGTAACCATTTTAGGAATTATTTTGAATAAAGTTCAACGATTAACTGCTCGTTAATCTGCTCCGGAATTTTATCTCTTTCTGGTAATTCTAGAAATTTACCTTCCAGTCTTTCGGTATTCCATTCCAACCAGGCCCACTTGTTTGCTTTTGCATTAGCGCCCAACGAATCAAGAATAACATCTAAGTTTCTGGATTTGTTTCTTACTGAAACTACATCACCAGCTTTCAACTGAACAGAAGGTATGTTGGTAAGAATTCCATTCACAAGAATGTGTTTATGATTGACAAGTTGTCTTGCAGCTCTTCTAGTAGGTGCTAATCCTAATCTGAAAACAGTATTATCCAATCTAGCCTCAAGGTATTGAAGTAAGATTTCTCCGGTAACACCAGATTTAGCATTTGCCTTTTTGAAAAGATTTCTAAATTGTCTTTCTAAAACACCGTAAGTGTATTTAGCTTTTTGCTTTTCCATTAATTGGACCGCATAATCAGACAATTGTCTTCTTCTTTTACCAGTTCCGTGTTGCCCTGGTTTGTATTTTCTTTTATCAAAACTTTTGTCAGGACCATAAATTGGAACTCCAAATGCTCTTGACTTTTTCGTTTTAGGACCAGTATATCTTGCCATTCTTTAGTTTATTGAAACAGTAATTATACCCTTCTTCTTTTCGGAGGTCTACAGCCATTGTGAGGAATAGGTGTAACGTCCATTATTTTGGTTACTTTGATACCCAAGCCATCTATGGCTCTAATCGCAGCTTCTCTTCCAGAACCTGGACCTTTGACATACACTTCAGCATATCTCATGCCAGCATCGTATGCTTTTTGCCCGGCATCCGACGCTGCAATTTGCGCTGCATAAGGGGTATTTTTCTTTGATCCTCTAAAGCCTGCTTTTCCAGCAGAAGCCCAGGAAATAACCTGACCTGCTTTATTAGTCATTGAAATAATAATGTTGTTGAAACTAGCTTTGATGTAGACCAAGCCTTCCGGTTCAACATTAACTTTTCTCTTTTTTCTACTTTGTGCCATACAAGTACGTGTTGTAGATTATTTAGTTGCTTTCTTTTTGTTCGCTACCGTCTTCTTCTTCCCTTTACGAGTTCTAGCGTTGGTACGCGTACGTTGGCCATTCACTGGCAATCCTCGACGATGTCTAAGGCCTCTATAACAGGCTATATCCATCAATCTTTTTATATTTAATTGAATTTCGCTTCTAAGTTCACCTTCTACAGTATATTCACTTTGAATTTTTGTAGTAATAGCTTTTATATGGTCGTCTGTCCAATCTTTCACTTTGATGTTTTCATCCACACCACAGATATCTAATATCTCTTTTGCTTTTGATCGTCCTACACCATATATATAGGTAAGGCTAATTATGCCTCTTTTGTCTTTTGGTAAATCTACGCCTGATATCCTTGCCATATCTTAACCTTGTCTTTGTTTAAATCTAGGATTCTTTTTGTTGATTACGTAAAGTCTTCCTTTACGTCGTACGATCTTGCAATCAACAGATCTCTTTTTTAATGAAGCTCTAACTTTCATGGTTATTTATATCTATAAGTTATACGTCCTCTTGATAAATCATAAGGGGACATCTCGACTGAAACTTTGTCGCCTGGAAGGATTCTAATGTAATTCATTCTCATCTTTCCAGAAATAGTAGCTACAATCAAATGATCATTTTCTAATCTAACTCTGAACATGGCATTAGATAGCGCCTCCACTATCGTTCCATCTTGTTTTATTAATTCTTGCTTAGCCATATTAAATTGGAGTGCAAATATCTAACTTTTTATTGAATTGTGCTTAAATTTTCATTATTTTTTATACTGTCCAAGATATCGCTATGATTTGATAGTATATCGGGGCCAGACTCAGTAACTGCTATCGTATGCTCATAGTGAGCTGAATTCTTACGATCACGTGTATGAATCGTCCATCCATCTTTAGCAGTAATCACTCTTCGAGTACCCATATTGATCATTGGCTCTATTGCAATCACCAACCCTGATTGGATTTTAATCCCTTTCCCTCTTGTTCCAAAGTTAGGTACCTCAGGTGCTTCATGGAGATTTTTTCCTATTCCGTGCCCAACTAGTTCTCTCACTACTCCATACCCAAATTCACTCTCTGCGTGTTCTTGAACGGCATGACTTATATCTCCTATTCGATTTCCTACAACTGCTTTGTCAATGCCTTTATATAAACATTCATTGGTCGTTACCAATAATTTCATGATTTCGTCTGATACTTCGCCGATTACGAAGGTATATGCAGCATCTCCAAAAAAGTCTTCTAGATAGACTCCACAATCTATGGATGCAATGTCTCCATTTTTAAATGCTTCATCTTTTGGTATTCCGTGGACGACAACATCATTCTTGGAAATACATAGTGTTCCTGGAAAGTCATTATAACCTTTAAATCCTGGGACAGCATTATGATCTCGAATAAATTCTTCTGCTGCCGAATCGATTTGTAATCCTGTCACGCCGGGTTTTAACATAGTCCCTACATGTGCCAGAGTTTTACATACAAGCAGACAACTCTGCCTAATCAATTCTATTTCTTCTTGTGTTTTGTAATAAATCATTGAAGCTGATTACATACCAGCACCGATGGTTTGCATACCACTACTACGTCCCTTCACTTTCCCTGATTTAACTAATCCATCGTACTTTCTCATTAGTAAGTAAGATTCGATTTGTTGTAGTGTATCTAACACAACCGCTACTAAGATTAATAGTGATGTTCCTCCAAAAAATATAGCGAAAGCGTCATTCACTCCAAAGAATGAGGCCACAATTGCTGGGAAGATAGATATAAGTCCTAAGAATACTGACCCTGGTAGGGTTACTCTTGTTGTCAACGTATCAATATATTCTTGTGTTTGCAAACCGGGTTTTACACCTGGAATGAAAGCATTTTGTCTTTTAAGGTATTCTGCATATTGTTGTGGATTTACTAACAATGCTGTGTACACATAAGTAAATAATACCACTAGCAAGAAGAAAATAATGTTATAAGGTAAAGACTTCCAGTTACCTAAACTCAGTAAAAAGTCTCCTGGCGAATTTCCGCTCCCTGCAATCCATTGACCAATAGACATTGGTAAAAACATTATGGCTTGAGCAAAGATGATCGGCATTACTCCCGATGCATTTACTTTCAATGGAATGTAATCTCTTACTCCGGCTGAAGGCATATTCCCACCTGTTCTTCCTACCATTCTTTTAGCGAATTGAATCGGTATTCTTCTTACTCCTTGCACAATTAGCACGGTCACAAGGATCGTCGCAAATAACAAGGCAATTTCTAATAAAAAGATTAGAGGACCAGTTGTGCTAAACTGTGTTTGTAATTCTGCAAAAAATGCAATTGGCAATGTGGCGATAATTCCTATCATGATCAATAAAGAGATACCATTACCGATCCCTTTATCTGTTATTTTTTCACCTAACCACATGGCAAATATTACCCCAGTAGATAAGATGATAATATTACTCAACCAAAATATAGATGGGTCCACATATTGACTCACCGCTCCTGGTGTTGAACTAATATATGTCAAGTAGGCGCCACCTTGTACTAAGGTGATAAATACAGTCAATAATCTTGTCAATTGGGTAATCTTCTTTCTTCCTGATTCTCCTTCTTTGGATTGAAGACGTTGAAAGTAAGGAACAGCAAATCCTAACAGCTGAATGATAATAGATGCTGTAATGTAGGGCATAATTCCTAATGCAAAAATAGCTGCATTATTGAAAGCCCCTCCCGTAAATGAATTTATTAAACCTAGGATATCATTGGCTCCTCTACCAGCTGCTGCCGCGGCTAAAGCTTGAGGGTTTACACCCGGTAGAACGATATATGATCCAAGTCTAAATATGGCAAGCATAGCAAGCGTAAAGAGAATCCTATCTCTTAATTCTTTTATGCTCCAAATATTTTTTAAAGTCTCTATGAATTTACCCATAATACTATGTTATACAATGGTTAAAGCACCACCTTTACTTTCAATGGCTGCTTTAGCACTTACTGATGCTGCATGAGCTGTAATCTTCACAGAAGACGTCAACTCCCCAGTACCCAAAATTTTTACTTTATCATTTTTATTAATGACTCCAAGTTCAATCAACTGTTCCACATTTAAGTCTGTCCCATGCTTATCAGCTAAACCTTGAAGATCTTTCAAGTTTAAAGGAACATATCTTACTCGGTTGATGTTCTTGAAACCTCTTTTTGGGATTCTCATTTGATAAGGCATCTGTCCACCCTCAAATGCTCTTTTTGTTTTATAACCAGATCTCGATTTGGCACCTTTATGCCCTTTTGTGGAGGTTCCACCTCTTCCTGACCCTTGTCCTCGTCCAATCCTTTTCTTTTTCGAAACGGATCCTTCTGCTGGTTTTAATGTATGTAGATTCATGATTATCGCTTTTTGAATTTTAAACTTCCTCTATTTTCAGAAGGTGTTTGACTTTATGTATCATTCCTTCTACAGCAGGACTTAAATCCTTTTCTATTGATTGATGCATTTTTCTAAGACCTAAAGCTTCCATAGTTGCTTTCTGCTTTTTGGATCTATCAATAGTGCTTTTAACTTGTGTTATTTTTACTTTAGCCATTTTCTTACTGTTAATATAGTTGTCTATCCGTTAAAGACTTTTTCAATTGGGATACCTCTTGTTTTGGCAACATCATAAGGGGTTCTCAATTTTGAAAGAGCGTCTAAAGTTGCTTTGACCACGTTGTGTGGATTAGAAGAGCCTTGAGACTTGGCCAATACATTATGGACTCCCGCTAACTCTAATACTGCTCTCATCGCTCCTCCTGCAATTACACCGGTTCCATCTGCTGCTGGTTTGATAAATACTTTACCGGCACCATATTTTCCAAGCTGCTCATGAGGAATAGTACCATTTAAGATTGGTACTTCGATTAAGCTTTTCTTTGCTTCATCCACACCTTTGGCGATTGATTCAGAGACATCTCTTGCTTTTCCGAGACCTTGTCCGATTCTGCCTTTACCGTCTCCTACAACTACAAGAGCTGCAAAACTAAAAGTACGTCCCCCTTTGGTTACCTTGGCAACCCGGTTAAGGTTTACAAGCTTCTCTTTTAAGTCTGAAGCTTCTTGTACTCTCCCTTTTTTATTTCTATTTTTATCGTATGCCATACTACTAAAATTTTAGTCCGCTTTCTCTAGCAGAATCTGCCAATGCTTTGACCCGTCCATGGAATAAATAACCTCCTCTGTCAAAAACAACATCGGAAATATTGATTGATGATGCTTTTTCAGCTATCAACTTACCTACTGCTTTTGCTTGATCAATACCTGGACCATTCAACTCAGAGGAAGATGCAGAGGCCAAAGTTTGACCACCTAGATCATCTATAATCTGACAATAGATATTTTTATTACTTCTGTATACAGACAATCTTGGTTTATCAGAAGTCCCATTGACTTTTTTTCTGATTCTGTATTTAATACGTTTTCTGCTATCGATACTTTTTCCCATAATCTTATTAATTATGCATTAGTTTTACCTGCTTTTCTTCTAATCTCTTCTCCAACAAATTTGATACCTTTGCCTTTGTATGGCTCAGATTTTCTCATTGCTTTTATTTTCGCAGCCACTTGACCAATCAGCTGTTTGTCATGGCTCGTCAATATAATTTTAGGCGTTTGCCCTTTTTCTGTTTTAGTTTCCAATTTCACTTCGTTTGGAATAGCGAAGAAAATCGGGTGAGAATAACCCAAGGCTAATTCTAGTAATTGACCTGAATTAGAAGCCTTATAACCGACCCCAACAAGTTCTAGCTCCTTAGTGTATCCCTCGCTGACACCAACAATCATATTGCTTATCAAAGATCTATAAAGACCATGCATTGCTTTATGTCTTTTTTGTTCTGTAGGTCTTTCTACGGTAAGTGTACCATCGTCTACATTGATCTTTAAGTCTTGATCTACTTGTTGCATTAGATCACCCTTTGGTCCTTTTACGGTAACCATGTTTCCTTTGGAAATATCCAAGGTAACTCCTGTAGGGATTGATATGGGTGCCTTTCCTATTCTAGACATAATCTAAATTTAATACACGTAACAAATAAGTTCTCCTCCAACATTTTGCTGTTCTGCCTGTTTTCCAGTCATTAGCCCTTTAGAGGTTGAAACAATAGCAATTCCTAATCCATTAATAATACGAGGTATATCATCTTTCCCAACGTATTGTCTAATACCAGGTTTACTAATTCTACCTAATTTTCTAATGATAGGTTCTTTCGTTTTCTGATCATATTTCAAGGCGATGCTTATTGATCCCTGTGGACCATCTTCTACATCAACTTTGTACTTGTGGATATATCCTTGGTCGTACAATATTTCAGTAATTGCCTTTTTAATTTTTGAAGCAGGTATCATAACCACTCTATGCCTAGCTAACTGGGCATTTCGTATTCGGGTTAAGTAATCTGCTATTGGATCTGACATCGACATTTTACATCAATTTTTTCTTATTATTTAATTACCAGCTAGCCTTAGTTACACCTGGGATTTTACCTTCGTTGGCCATTTTACGGAAGGTAACCCTATTGATGCCAAATTTCCTCATATATCCTTTTGGTCTACCCGTCAGTTTACATCTATTATGTAGACGTACTGGACTTGCATTTCTAGGCAGTTTATCCAACGCTTCATAGTCGCCTGCTTCCTTTAGTTGCTTTCTTAATTTAGCGTATTTAGCAACCATTCTTTGCCTTTTTGCTTCTCTAGCTATTATTGACTTCTTAGCCATATGCTGATATTAATTATTTTGAATATTTTGATTTTTAAATGGCATTCCTAGATGCTTTAATAAAGCCAATGCTTCCGCATCTGTTTTTGCAGTTGTGACAAAGCTGATGTCCATACCAGCAATCTTCCCTACCTTATCTATATCTATTTCTGGGAAAATGATCTGCTCTTTGATACCTAAAGAGTAGTTGCCTCTCCCGTCAAAACTTTTATCATTTATTCCTCTGAAGTCACGAACTCTTGGTAGAGCGACTGAAATCAGACGATCCAAAAATTCATACATTCTATTTGCTCTCAAAGTAACTTTGGCGCCTACCACCATACCTTCTCTTAACTTAAAGTTAGAGACAGATTTTTTAGCAGCTCTTGGAATGGCCTTTTGTCCTGTGATAGTCGTAATCTCTTGCAATGCGTTTTCTGCCAATTTCTTATCCTGAGTTGCATCTCCAACTCCACGGTTAATCACAATTTTTGACAGTTTTGGTACCTCCATTATAGAGCTATATTCAAACTCTGTCATTAATTTGGGTACGATATCGTCTTTAAATTTATTTTTTAGTCTCGGTGCGTAGCTCATTACTTTATTATTTCTCCTGATTTTTTAGCATATCTGACAGATTTCCCATCTACTATTTTCCTACCAATTTTAGTAGCTTCTCCTGATTTAGGGTCTACAAGCATTAGTTTAGAAATATGCAGTGGAGCTTCAATTTCATTGATCCCTCCCGGTTCGTCTGCCGTTGGTTTTTTATGCTTTTTTACAAGGTTTATTCCTTCAACGATGGCCCTATATTTAGCTCGAAAAACTTCTCGAACTTCACCGGTAGCCCCCTTATGATCACCAGAAATAACCATTACTTGGTCTCCTTTCTTGATGTGGATTTTTCCTTTAAATTCTTTATTCTTGTAAGACATAACTTCTTATTATAATACCTCAGGGGCTAATGATACAATTCTCATGTAGTTTTTGTCCCTCAATTCTCTTGCAATGGGTCCAAAAATACGAGTTCCTCTTGGTTCGTCTGCAGGCGTGAGTAGTACGATGGCGTTATCATCAAATCTGATGTAGCTTCCGTCCTTTCTTCTTACTTCTTTTTTGGTTCTTACAACTACTGCTGGAGAAACCAAACCTTTTTTTACACCTCCTGGGGATGCTTCTTTGACCGTAACGATGATTTTATCACCTACGGAAGCATATCTTCTGCCGGATCCTCCTAATACACGAATACATAATGCTTCTTTTGCACCCGAATTATCCGCAACTTTCAATCTGCTTTCCTGTTGTATCATGGCCTATTAATTTTTCTAAAAATGATTATTTAGCTCTTTCTATAATTTCTATTAGTCTCCAGGTTTTTCTTTTACTTAATCTCCTAGATTCTTCGATTCTTACAAGATCCCCTTCATTACATTCATTGGCATCATCATGCGCTACAAACTTTTTACTTCTCTTTACCATCTTACTGTATATCGGGTGCTGAAGTCTTCTCTCAACTTTTACAGTGATGGACTTATCCATCTTATTGCTGGCGACTAAACCAACGAGTTGTTTTTTGAATTTTTCTTTTACTTCTTCCATTGGAATTATCTTTTTCTGATTTTAGATCTTTTCGCCAATGCTGCTTCATCCAAGCCATCCAATTCTCTTCTTCTTGCTTCGGTGTTCATACGAGCGATATCTCGTCTAACTCCACGGATTGACAACGGATTTTCTAATCCCTTTAAAGCGTGATCAAATTTCAGCTTTTGGTATTGAGCCTTTGTTTCTGTTAACTCGTTTAACAGTTGCTCATCCGTAAATTCTTGTAATTCTATAAATTTCTTACTTGCCATTCAGCTAAATTTATTCTGTATAATCTGGTCTAGTAACCGTTTTTGTTTTAACTGGTAGTTTTTGAGCCGCTAAACGCAGTGCTTCTACTGCTACCTCTTTTGGTACACCGTCCATTTCGAACATAATCCGACCTGGCTTGACAACTGCTACCCAATGATCCAAAGCTCCTTTTCCTTTTCCCATCCTTACCTCTAATGGTTTAGCGGTAATTGGTTTGTCAGGGAAAATTCGAATCCACACTTTTCCTTCCCTCTTCATATGTCTCGTCATTGCAATCCTTGCGGCCTCAATCTGACGATTGGTTATGTATCCTTCGTTCATTGATTTCAGCGCAAAAGAACCAAAATTAATGGTACTACCTTTATAAGCAAGACCTTTAATCTTTCCCTTTTGTTGTTTCCGGTATTTTGTTCTTTTTGGTTGTAACATTGCTAATGTGTATAATTACTTTTCAAAAAAGTTTTGCAAAAGTACGATTTTTTAATTTTATCTTCTTTGGTTTCTTCCACCGCCGCCTCTTCTATCATTTCCTCCACGTCTATCATTTCCTCTTCCACCACGTCTGTCATTTCCTCTTCCTCCTTTTTGTTTTTTATCTACTCCGACATTTGGTGATAAATCTCTTTTTCCAAGAACTTCTCCTTTACAGATCCAAACTTTTACACCAATCAAACCATAGACTGTCAAAGCTTCTCTAAGAGAGTAGTCTATATCTGCTCTAAAAGTATGCAAAGGAGTTCTTCCATCTTTATACTCCTCAGAACGTGCCATCTCTGCACCATTTAATCGGCCACTGATTCTCACTTTTATTCCTTCTGCTCCAGCTCTCATGGTTGATTGAATGGACATCTTGATAGCTCTTCTATAATTGACTCTTCCTTCAATCTGCTTAGCTATAGATTCTGCCACAATGGCTGCATCCAACTCAGGTTTTCTTATTTCAATGATGTTTATTTGAACATCTTTTTTGGACAACTTTTTAAGCTCTTCTCTAACTCTATCCACCTCAGATCCTCCTTTTCCGATGATAATACCCGGTCTTGAGGTGTTAATGGTCACTGTAATTCTTTTTAGGGTTCTCTCAATAATTATTTTTGAGATTCCTCCTTTTTGAATTCTGGCAAAAAGATACTGTCTGATCTTTTCGTCTTCAACTACTTTGTGAGCAAAGTTTTTGCCGCCATACCAGTTGGAGTCCCATCCTTTGATGATGCCAAGACGATTACCTATTGGATTTGTTTTTTGACCCATGTGGATTTAATTATTCTTCGTTATTATTTTCAGCCTTAACCACTTCTTCTTTTACTGTTTCATCTATCTCTACTCGGTTAGAAACAACTAAAGTTAGGTGATTCATTCTTTTTCTAATTCTATGAGCTCTTCCATGCGGAGCTGGTCTGAATCTCTTCAAAGTAGAACCTTCATTAACTAAAGCTAACTTTACAAACAAGTCATGATCTTCGGCACTATATGCCATATCTAACTTATTTTCCCAGTTTGCAATAGCTGAAAGCAATACTTTCTCAGCCCATTCTGCTGCTTCGTTTTTCGTAAACTTCAATATATTTAAAGCTTCATCGACCCCTTTTCCACGCACATTTTTGATTACAAAACGCATTTTTCGAGCAGATAACGGGCAATTTTTTAATGTAGCTTTTGCTTCCATAGTATAATCTAATTTTGACTATTATTTTCGGTTACCAGCGTGACCTTTATAAGTTCTTGTTAAAGCAAATTCTCCTAATTTGTGACCAACCATATTCTCTGTAACATATACAGGTACGAATGATTTGCCATTATGCACAGCGATCGTAAGACCTACCATATTTGGAATAATCATAGATGATCGGGACCAAGTCTTGATAACAGACTTTTTTGTGCTGTCGTTTGCTTTCAACACTTTTGCTAATAAAGTGTGACGAACGTAAGGTCCTTTTTTTAGTGATCTGGCCATTATTTAAAATGTTTACTTTTTCCTTTTTGTAATAATTAATTTAGTAGAGTGCTTCTTCTGGTTTCTAGTCTTTTGACCTTTGGCCATAATGCCCGTTCTAGAACGCGGATGACCTCCAGAAGCTCTACCTTCACCTCCACCCATCGGGTGATCTACAGGATTCATCGCAACTCCTCTTACTCTTGGTCTTCTTCCTCTCCATCTATTTCTTCCTGCTTTACCCATCACTTGTTTGTTATGGTCACCATTAGAGGTAGTTCCAATGGTTGCCTTACAAGTCATGAGAATTTTTCTTACTTCACCAGAAGGTAATTTTACAATTGCATATTTTCCTTCTTTACTGATCAAAACTCCATACGTACCAGCACTTCGAGCTAAAGCAGCTCCTTTTCCTGGTGCCATCTCTATGGCATGTATTGTTGAACCCAACGGCACATCTTTTAGGTATAAAGCATTCCCAACATTCGGTTCTGCTTTTTCTCCAGATGTTATTGTATCTCCAACATTGATCTTATCTGGTGCGATAATGTATCTTTTTTCGTTGTCAGGATACTGAATAAGTGCGATGTAAGCTGACCTGTTTGGGTCGTATTCTATTGTTAATACTTCTCCTACAACACCATCATTGTTTCTTTTGAAATCAATGATTCTATATTTCTTCTTGTGACCACCCCCGATATTACGGACGGTCATTTTACCTGTTCTATTTCTACCTCCTGTTCTATGAATCCCTTTAGTAAGACTCTTTTCTGGTATATTGGTAGTCACTTCCTCATAGGTATTTCCAACTCTAAAACGAGTTCCTGGAGTAAGTGGGTTGTATTTCCTAACTGACATGTCTGTCTAAAATTTTCTTATCATTAAATTTCTCCAAAAAAGTCAAGTTCTTCACCTGCTTTGAGCGTGATAACTGCTTTTTTATAACCAGCGGTTCTTCCTTTTAATACCCCTGCTTTTGTATTTCGAGTTTTCGATTTTGAAGGCATATTTAAAGTATTAACTCCAGCTACATTGACACTATATTGTTTCTCAATAGCTTGTCTAATTTCAATTTTGTTTGCATTTTTTGCAACTACAAAACTATATTTTCCACTATTCTCAGAAAGCTGTTCTGATTTTTCGGAAATTATCGGTTTTATTAAAATTTGCTTTGCCATAATATTTCTAAGAATTTGCGGCTACTAATTTTTCAATTGCACCTACGGTCATCACTAGAGTATTTGCTCTAAGAATATGGTAAGTATTTAATTCATTGATATTGACAAAAGAAGTCTCTTGAAGATTTCTCCCAGACAACTGTACATTTTTGTCATAATCACCAAGCACGATTACGCTCTTTTTATTTCCAATTTCCATTACCGAAAGAATGTTTTTGACGGATTTAGTTTTTGGAGCATCGAAAGTGAAGTTTTCAATTACTTTGAATTGTTCTTGTTTAACTTTCGCTGAAAGAGCAGAGTATCTCGCTAATCTCTTTACTTTCTTATTTAACTTGACAGAGTATTTATGTGGTTTTGGACCAAATATAGTTCCTCCACCTTTGAATAAAGGACTCTTCATAGAACCTGCACGTGCAGTACCGGTACCTTTTTGTCTTTTAATCTTTCTAGTAGATTTTGTAACCTCACCTTTTTCTTTTGACTTGTGAGTACCTTGTCTTTGAGCAGCTTGATACGACTTTACAGCTAAGTAAACGGCATGTTCATTCGGCTCAATGCCAAATATTTCATCAGGAAGATCAATTGATTTTCCGCTGGCTTTTCCTTCTGTATTTAATACCTCGATTTTCATCAGGATTATTTTTCAATGATTACGTAAGATCCCTTTTTACCTGGGACAGCACCTTTAACTAATAGAAGATGTTTTTCAGCAAAAATTCTGATCACCTTCAAATTTTTAATCTTAACTCTATTTCCTCCAGTACGTCCGGCCATCTTCATGCCTTTAATAACTTTGGAAGGAGTTGCACTTGGACCAATAGATCCAGGAGCTCTTAATCTATTGTGTTGACCGTGGGTAGCATCACCAACACCGTGGAAACCGTGACGTTTTACTACACCTTGGAAACCTTTACCTTTGGAAATCCCTACGGCGTGAACCATATCACCTTCTGCAAAAACTTCATCAACAGAAATACTTTCACCGATTCCTTTATCTATGCTTGAATCTCGTAATTCGATGATTTTTCTTTTTGGTGAAACTCCACTTTTTTCGAAGTGACCTTTCATTGCTTTGGTAAGATTCTTATCAGACTTATCCCCTGCAGCAATTTGCAAAGCATAATACCCATCTGTGTCCTCAGATTTTACCTGAGTAACATGATTTGGGGAAGCATCTATAATAGTACATGCTACCTGATTACCAGCGCTATCGAATACGCTAGTCATACCTAACTTACGTCCAATTAATCCATTCATCTCTGAACTATATTATCGTTGCTTATCCCCGAATATCGAAGACCCGCGATACTTTTAAAAAATAATCTATGTGAGTTTTACTTGAATATCTACACCACTTGGTAACTCTAATTTTGACAGTGAATCCACAGTCTTTTGAGTTGGGGTAAATATTTCTATCAAGCGTTTGTGGGTACGTAGTTGGAACTGCTCCCGCGACTTCTTATTTACATGAGGAGACCTCAATACTGTAAATACTTCTTTTTCAGTCGGTAGCGGAATCGGCCCGGAAATTACGGCACCACTGCTTCTCACAGTCTTAACAATTTTCTCCGTTGATTTGTCCACTAAATTGTGGTCATAGCTTCGGAGTTTGATTCTAATCTTCTGATTCATACCTTTAATTAGGGCTGCAAATATACAGCTATTTATTTCTTATGCAAATATTAGACGTTAACTGCGCCTTTTGCTTTTTCAATTATTGCTTCAGCTACATTTTTCGGCGCCGCTGCAAAGTGAGAAAATTCCATTGTACTGTTTGCTCTACCTGATGTAATCGTACGTAACTGCGTTACATAACCAAACATCTCAGCCAATGGCACATCTGCTTTTATAGAGATTGCTCCTCCCGTTCTTTGCTCTTGTGACTTAGGCAATCCTCTACGTCTATTTAAATCGCCTATAACAGCCCCTGTGTACTCATCTGGGGAAACTACTTCCAATTTCATAATTGGCTCAAGAAGCACTGGCTTACAGCTTTTCGCAGCTGCTTTAAATCCTTCTTTTGCACAAAGTTCGAAAGCAATTGGTTTGGAATCCACTGCGTGAGTTTGTCCATCGTACAATCTTACTTTCATACTGTCCATGCTATATCCAGCAAGGATTCCATTATCCATCATCATATTGAAACCTTTCAATGCTGATGGAATATATTCTTTAGGTATAGATCCTCCAAATATTCCATTTACGAATTGGATTCTCGTTTTACCATTTTTAAATTCATCACTGTCTAAGAATTCTTGATCAGCCGGTCCAACTTCGAAGGACATTTGTGCAAATAGACCAGAACCCCCAGATTGCTTTTTCAATCTCTCTGTGTGATCTACGGTTGCTGTCAAAGCCTCTTTATAAGTAACCTGTGGTTGCCCCTGACTACATTCAACACCGAACTCTCTTCTCAATCTATCAACGATAATCTCTAAGTGAAGCTCACCCATACCAGAAATAATGGTCTGGTTGGTATCTTCATCATATCTCACTTTAAATGTAGGATCCTCTTCCGCTAATTTAGCTAAAGCCATCCCTAATTTGTCTAAATCTTTTTGAGATTTTGGTTCAACCGCAATCCCGATTACTGGAGCTGGGAATACCATAGACTCAAATTGGATTGGCGCATCCTCGGAAGATAGTGTATCTCCTGTTCTTAAATCTTTAAAACCTACACCGGCTGCGATATCACCTGATTCAACTCGATCGATTGGGTTTTGCTTATTTGAGTGCATTTGGTAAAGTCTGGAGATTCTCTCTTTTTTACCTGTTCTATTATTCAAAATATAAGAACCTGCATCTAGTGCACCAGAGTATACTCTAAAGAATGCTAAACGACCGACATAAGGATCGGTAGCAATTTTGAATGCTAAGGCTGAGAAAGGCTCGTCGATAGATGGGCTTCTTTCTACTTCTTCTTCTGTTTTAGGATTGATTCCTTTTACACTTCCTTTGTCTAATGGAGAAGGTAAGAATGCACATACTGCATCCAATACAGCTTGCACTCCTTTGTTTTTGAATGCAGAACCGCACATCATAGGAACAAACTTATTGGCCAATACCGCTTGTCTTACTGCATTGATCATTTCCTGTTCAGTGATAGAATTCGGATCGTCAAAATATTTTTCCATTAGCGCATCATCGTATTCCGCGATGGCTTCTAATAATTTTTCTCTCCATTCAGAAACTACATCTTTTATATCTTCAGGAATAGGTACTTCTTCGAAAGTCATACCCATATCCTCTTCATTCCACACGATGGCTTTTCCAGTAATTAAGTCAACCACTCCTTTAAATCTTTCTTCTGCTCCGATAGGAATCTGCAAGGGAATTGCTTCCGTCCCTAACTTCTCTTTGACATCTTTTACCACGTTTAAGAAATCTGCACCAGAACGATCCATTTTATTTACGAATCCAATTCTTGGAACATTATAATTGTCTGCTAATCTCCAGTTAGTTTCTGACTGAGGCTCTACACCAGAAACGGCACAAAACAAGAATACTAACCCATCAAGAATTCTTAGGGATCTATTTACTTCCACTGTAAAATCCACGTGACCCGGTGTATCAATGATGTTCATTGGATAATCCTGATCTTTCCACTTCCAGTTTGTTTTGGTAGCAGCAGAAGTAATGGTGATACCTCTTTCTTGCTCTTGCTCCATCCAATCCATAGTAGCTGCACCGTCATGGACTTCACCAATTTTGTGGCTCATACCTGTATAGTATAGAACTCTTTCAGTTGTGGTTGTTTTACCAGCATCAATGTGTGCTGCAATACCGATATTTCTGTAGAAATTTAAATCTCTTCCCATGATTTTAAATTAGCAATTAAAACGTTTAATTTGGAATAATGTAATTGGGTGTATTAAACAAATAGTTTATGCTTTAAAATGTGCAAACGCTCTGTTGGCTTCTGCCATTTTATGCGTATCTTCTTTCTTTTTAACAGCCGCACCTTCACCTTTACTTGCTGCAAGTATTTCTGCAGATAATTTTTCTGCCATACTTTTACCACTTCTAGCTCTTGAGTACTTGATTAACCACTTCATTCCAGTAGACATTTTTCTATTCGGTCTAACTTCAGTTGGAATTTGGAAAGTAGAACCCCCTACTCTTTTGGATCTTACTTCTACCGCTGGCATTACATTTTTCAATGCTGCTTGCCAAACTTCATGTGGATTTTCTCCTTGCGCTTTCTCGCCAATCATTTCCATTGCATCATAAAAGATGGTGAATGAAGTTGATTTCTTACCAGCCCACATCATATTATTAACAAATTGAGTCACCATTGGATCTCCGTAACGTGGATCTGGTGCAATGATTCTCTTTTTGGGTTTTCTTTTACGCATCTTAGCTTATTTGATAATGCTTCTTTTTGAAAATTATTTTTTCGGTCTTTTGGTACCGTATTGTGATCTTGATTGCAATCTTCCTTCTACACCAGCTGTATCTAATGCTCCTCTAACAATCGTATATCTAACTCCTGGTAAATCTTTAACTCTTCCTCCTCTTAGCAATACAATTGAGTGTTCTTGCAAGTTGTGACCTTCTCCAGGAATGTAGGCAATCACCTCGATACCGTTTGTCAATCTAACTTTTGCCACTTTCCTTAAAGCAGAATTCGGCTTTTTTGGGGTTGTTGTATATACTCTTGTACATACACCACGTTTTTGCGGAGAACCTTCTAAAGCTCTTGATTTGCTTTTGGTAGCGATTTTTTTTCGCCCTTTCCTTACTAGCTGGTTTATAGTAGGCATATTATTGGTTTATTTTTAGTCTATTTGTACCCTCCGAAAAAGAGACTGCAAAAGTACGACTATTTTCCATTTAAGCAAATGAGAGTGGGATATTTGAGAAGAAAAAGAAGAGAAAATAGTTAATGGTCTAGAAAACCAATAAAACTTTGTGAAAATGGGGAATTTAGAATAGAAAATTTCCCGATTTGGCTCAATTACCATTAACTATTTATGCAACATTTATAAGTTTTAAAATAAGTTTTTGACTTTATTCAATACATCTCCGGCATTACCTCCTTTCAAAAGGTCTCCAATTGCATTTAAATCAAAAGCACTGTCTGCTTCATCATTGGATTGGAATTTCTCTTTTAGCCCGTTTATTAAATCTGGTGCTGTATTAGCTGCTTCCGTTTCAGCTTCAGCAGGATCCATTCCTTTAGCTTGTAAGATTCCAGATAATTTAGATTTTAAATCGCCAGCCATTCCTTCTCCTTCTGCTCCTTCCCCTGAAAGCATTTGCTTGATTTCATCAAGTTTCCCAGCACCCATTTTTTGCTGAATCATATCCATTAAGGCATTTGACCCTTGTTCTGCGGCTTCTCCTGTTGCGGATTCATTTAAACTATTTGAAAGCATTTTTTGTGACAATTTTTGCATTGCCAATTGTTTTAATTGTTGTAGCATGTTTAGAATTTAATTATTGTAATATTTTTAATAAATAGTATGGGAATTGAGCAGCCGGTTTTGTGATTTTATTAAATCTCTATAACCTTAACAGTCTTTTAAGTATTATATTACACAAAAAGTTCAATTTAAGATGAAGAATCAAACTGTAGTCATTGGAGCATCAACAAATCCTGAAAGATATTCCAATAAAGCCATAAAATTGTTGCGTGAATATGGCCATCCAACTTTTGGTATCAGCAGTAAGGAAGGAATAGTCTCAGATGTAGAATTACAAACTGGGAAACCTAAACTTGAAGACATAGATACGGTCTCTCTATATTTAAGTTCGGAAAATCTAAAGGATATGGAAGATTATATCCTAAGTCTAAAACCGAAAAGAATTATTTTTAATCCCGGAGCGGAGAATTTTGAGTTTATGCAACGAGTGAAAGCAGCTGGAATTGAGGTAATATCCGCGTGTACTTTGGTGATGCTAAAAACTGATCAATATTGAACATTCATAAAAATGTAAATATGCTCGAATGTAAGAAGGGCTTATTTTCTCTGCCGGATGACGTGACATATCTAAACAATGCATATATGTCTCCCATCCTCAATTCCACGGAGCAAATTGGCATCAATGCACTTTCTAAAAAACTTAACCCTACGAATATTGGGATGGATGACTTTTTTCATCCCGTCAGTAAATTAAGAGAAACTTTCGGAAAACTTATTCATGCTCAAGCAGAGCAAATAGCCTTGATTCCTTCTGTGTCTTATGGTATTTCTACGATAACAAAAAACCTCAAATCGAAAGTCAACGGTGAAATCATCTTAATCGAAGAACAATTTCCTAGTAATTTTTATCCTTGGGAAATCTATGCTCAGGAGCATGATCAAACATTAAAGATTATAAAAGTAGATAAATCAAAAGAAGGCTGGGCAAGTTACTGGAATGAATCCATTTTGGAAGCCATCAATGACAACACTACTGTTGTATCTATGGCTCATGTACATTGGACTGACGGCACTTTATTCAAATTAAAAGAGATCAGAGAAATTACAAAAAAACATGATGCTGCACTTGTTATAGATGGCACCCAATCCGTTGGAGCGTTGCCTTTATTTATAGATGACATTCAAGTAGATGCTCTCATTGTAGGCGGATATAAATGGCTGCTCGGTCATTACGGTTTAGGTCTCGCATACTTTGCACCTTCTTTCAACAATGGAACTCCGATAGATGACAATTGGATCAATAAAAAGGACAGTGAGAATTTTCAAAAATTAGTAGACTATGCGGTGGAATATAAAGAAGGGGCAGCTAGGTATTCAATGGGCGAACAGTCTAGTTTCGTTTTGTTGCCGATGCTACAGGATGGCCTAAACCATATCTTAGAATGGGGTGTTGAAAATATTCAAAATTACTGTAGAAATCTTCATAATTTACTGTGTAATAAGCTAAAAGATTCGCCCTATCAAGTCAGCCAGCCAGGTGCTTCCTCATCACATCTAATCGGTATTCGTTTTGATCAAACCGTTGACATTCCAACAGTGAAGAGAAAGTTAACCGAGGAGAAAATTTTTGTTTCTTACCGTGGAGATGCAATGAGAATATCGATCCACCTATACAATGATGAAGTAGACATTGAACGGTTTGCAAAGATTTTAGTTGATTGTTCTTAGTTCTTAGCTGATGGTTGATGGTTGATGGTTGATGATTGATGGTTGATGATTGATGGTTGATGATTGATGGTTTGATTAATACGTAGGGCGGAATATAGAATACGGAAAACGATTTACGATTTACGATTTACGAGGACAAGATGAGTATAGTGACAAACATATTTGAATATCCTCTAGGGGAATTAAAAGATGAGCTATTTGAGGCCATATTGGTATCAAAGGATATGAAAATAG
>Ga0209828_1001501_pt1 | contig 20914 bp, 17 predicted proteins | sample MaitaG_FD_187429 | JGI IMG/M metagenome (GOLD analysis project Ga0209828, IMG submission 187429) | Marine algal microbial communities from Maine, USA - Maine_Asex2 metaG (SPAdes) (version 2) | ecosystem: Host-associated > Algae > Red algae > Unclassified | place: Maine, USA | collected 2015-01-05
AAAATTATGGGTGGAAGATGGGATTCGAACCCACGACCCTCGGTACCACAAACCGATGCTCTAACCAACTGAGCTACAACCACCATTTTTATTTTCAGTATTGTACCTATTAGCTCAGTTCTGAGCCCTGCCTATCGGCAGGTACAACCACCATTTTTATCTTTATACTGCGTCTTTCATCAGCGGGTTACTTATCCCATACAATAATTGGCGCATGAAGCTTTACCCAATGTATAGTCAATTCCTGTGAACCAACTTTTTCAGTCCGCAAAAATAGGATTCCAATCATGACGAAACAAGAAATTCGTGATAAGAATTTAAAGAAAATGATTTAATTCATTATTAAAGGAGCTTATCGAAATCGTTTCCGTTAAATAATTGAGCATTTATCGAGCGTTATCCCTTCATTCTTTGCCAAATTCTATTTATGAACCGTATGTTTGTTTCGACATTTTGTTTCATTCATTTCTAATCGCTAAACTTGATATCAGCTTGCATATTTGATTTTGATGGTGTAATTGTAGATACCGCTGACTTTCACTATTTATCTTGGAAAAGATTAGCTATACAACTTGGTTTTGAATTTACAGAATCACAGAATGAAGCCATGAAAGGGATCAGTCGTATGGATTCTTTGGATGTCGTTTTAAAAATTGGAAATATCAAAGCCAGTCCAACAGAGAAAATTAAGATGGCTCATGTTAAAAATGAGTGGTATAAAGAATACTTAGACACTGTTGACGATTCAATTATCCTTACTGGCGTAAAAAGCTTTTTAAAAGATTTACAATCACATAATATCCCGTATGCACTTGGATCTGCAAGTAAGAATGCTGGTTTTATTATGTCTAAGATTAATATCTCTGCTGGATTTTCAGCTATTTTTGATGGGAATGACACGCGCTATAGTAAACCACATCCAGAGGTGTTTTTAAAAGGAGCATCGGCTCTGCAATTAGACCCAAGTAAAATCATCGTCTTTGAAGACTCTCATAAAGGTATAGAAGCCGCAAATACGGGAGGATTTGTGTCTTGTGGTATTGGAGAAGCTGACATTCTATACAATGCAAAATATGTGATCCCTTCCCTTGAAAACTTTACTGTTGACTCATTACATACATTACTCGCGGAGAAAGAATAGACATGAAGGACTATATTGTCAAAGATCCATGGAAGATTATAGAAGACACATTTAAACAAGAATATCATAAGGTTACTGAATCTTTATGCAGTATTGGGAATGGAATGATTGGCCATCGAGGAAATTTTGAAGAATACTATAGTGGCGAAACTCTCCAAGGCAATTATATCGCCGGTATTTATTATCCAGATAAAACTAGAGTCGGCTGGTGGAAAAATGGTTATCCAGAATATTTTGCCAAAGTCCTAAATAGTGCAAATTGGATTGGCATTGATGTTTGGTTTGGAGATATCAGGTTAGACTTAAACCACGCAGAAATACTTTCGTATAAGCGAGAGTTAGATATGCAATCAGGCATTTTATCAAGACAGGTTCATCTTGCTATACATCATATCGAGTGTAAAATATCGACCGAAAGATTTTGTAGCTATGTCGATAAAGAAATCGGTTGGTCTAAGTATTCGATTGAATCAGTCAACTATTCTGGTCCGATTACACTTGAAAGTTTCGTAGATTTTAATGTTAGGAATCAAGACGCGAACTATGATGAGAACTTTTGGGACTTCCATTGTCAACATATAGATGTTGAATGGGGACATGTATTCTGCAAAACAAAAAAGACTGATTTTAAAGTCTGTGCAGGATTCAAATCAAAAGTTGAGATAGACGATCAAATTTCGGCAGATAAATGTTGCTCTTCTAGCGAAAGAAAAGTAGGTCACATCTATAGTATTGACATCAATGGAGGACAACTCGTCACACTAACAAAGTGCGCAGCAATTATAAGTGAATTTCATCATGGAGATGTTAGATTAACTGATCTATGTAGAGAAAAATTAGATCAAGCTACACAAGAAGGATATCCAAATGCTAAAGAAAAACATAAAAAAGCATGGCTTGATAAATGGATACAATCTGATATTAAAATCGAAGGTGATATCTCTGCTCAACAAGGCATACGGTTCAATATTTTTCATTTGAATCAAACATATACTGGTACTGATAGTAGATTGAACATAGGCCCAAAAGGATTCACAGGAGAAAAGTACGGCGGCTCTACATATTGGGATACAGAAGCCTATTGTCTCCCCTTTTATCTGTCGACAGCGACGTCATCCGTCGCTAAGAATCTTTTAATTTACAGGTATAATCATTTGCAAAAAGCAATAGAAAATGCTGCTAAACTTGGATTTTCAGATGGTGCCGCCCTTTATCCAATGGTGACAATCAACGGTGAAGAATGCCATAATGAATGGGAGATTACCTTTGAAGAAATCCATCGAAATGGAGCAATTGCCTATGCCATTTATGATTATGTAAATCATACAGGTGATATGTCCTACTTACATGATTATGGGCTAGACGTTTTGGTTGCAATTTGTAGATTTTGGAAACAACGAGTGAATTGGTCCAATCATAAAGAACAATATGTCATCTTAGGTGTCACAGGGCCAAACGAGTACGAAAATAACGTCAACAATAACTGGTATACAAATTATATAGCAAGCTGGTGTCTCAGATATACAATGGATTGCTTGAGCAATTTGAAAGGGAATGCTGAGGATGTATATGATGAACTTATCGGCAAACTAAAGATATCTCCTGATGAGCTAGAAAAATGGACTCACATCATTGCCAATATGTATTATCCATACGACGAGAATGAACAAATCTATTTGCAACAAGAGGGATTCTTAGATAAAGAGATTATTCCAGTTACTGAGATTCCTAAAGCTGAAAATCCAATAAATCAGCATTGGTCTTGGGATAGAATTTTGCGCTCATGCTTTATAAAGCAAGCAGATGTTCTCCAAGGATTCTATTTTTTTGAAGATGATTTTACAGATGAAGAGTTAAGTCGACATTTTGACTTTTATGAACCGATTACTGTTCATGAATCTTCCTTATCTCCATGTGTTCATTCTATTTTAGCATGCAGATTAGGCAACATTGATAAGGCTTATGAGATGTACCTCAGAACGGCGAGATTAGATGTTGATGATTATAATAATGATACAGAAGATGGATTACACATCACCAGTATGGCGGGAACTTGGATGACAATTACTAAAGGATTTGCTGGAATGCGTGTAAAAGAAGGATTGGTCACATTTGATCCAACTTGTCCAGAAAACTGGTCGGGCTACAGTTTTAGCATTCAACACGCTGGACAATTAATAAGTATAACAATTAAATCAGAGCTAATCATCTTGAAGAATCATGACGAAAACGCTGTTCGCATAAAGCTTAAAGAAGATATTTTCGAATTAAACGGTTTAGAAAGTAAAACGATTGTGTTGACTAGATAAAGTGTGTGTAAAGATCATTGTTGACAAATCATCATATTTATAAGTATAGAAAATAAACATATATATACCTATATCAATATAAACAGATTGATGGATTTAATTTCAAAAATGAATCATTGTATTAACAATAAATTTAAAAAAGCATGAGAAACATTAATATCTATTTAATGATAACTGGATTTTGTTTTTTATTATTGAATTGCAAACAAAACCAACCAGCTCAGGACATAAAGCAGGAAATAGCTTACAATTTTACTTTACCAGATTGGGCTAAAAGTGCTGTTATTTATGAAGTTAACGTGAGGCAATTTACACCTGAAGGTACATTCAATGGTCTTGCATCTCATCTAGATAGAATCTCTGAAATGGGTGTTGATATCCTTTGGTTGATGCCTATATACCCGATTAGCAAGATCAAAAGAAAAGCAAAAGGAGATCTACTTGTTTCAGATATTAAAGACTTGGAAGAACGAAAAAAGTATTTTGGTAGTCCCTATGCGGTAGCTGATTACAAAGCAGTTAATCCAGATTATGGTACAACAGCTGATTTTAAGAATCTTGTCAAAGAGGCTCACAATCGCAATATGAAAATCATTCTAGATTATGTACCCAATCATACTGGATGGGATAATCAATGGATTGTTGATCACCCAGATTGGTATACACAAGATGAAGATGGAAATATCATTGATCCGATCGATCCTGGAACAGGTCAATCTTGGGGATGGACTGATGTCGCGGACTTAAATTATGATAATGAAGACATGAGAGCAGCTCAAATTGATGCTTTACTTTTTTGGATTAATGATATGGGAATAGATGGATTTAGACATGATGTCGCACATAATGTGCCTGTTGACTTTTGGAAGGAAGCATCCAAAGCTTGTGTCAAAGCGAATCCTGAAGTTTTCTTATTAGCAGAAGCAGAACAACCAGAATTAAGAACCCAAGAAACCTTTCATGCAGACTATGGATGGGAATTTCATCATCTCATGAATGACATCGCCAAAGGCCATAAAAACACAGGTCATATAGACGATTGGATGACTAAAAATCAAAACAAAAATGACAAAGGTTTTCACATTCACTTTACATCTAATCATGATGAGAATACCTGGAACGGCACTGTGTTTGATCGAATGGGTGATGCACACAAAGCTCTTGCAGTTCTGACCGCCACTTTCGATGGGATGCCTCTCTTATATGGTGGACAGGAAGAGCCAATGAAGCACAGACTGGCGTTTTTCACCAAAGATGACATCGGATTTAAAAACTATGCTTATGCTGACTTCTATAAGACACTTTTCGATCTCAAAGAAAAAAATCAAGCCTTATGGAATGGAGAATACGGTGGTCAATTAGAAAAAATCGTGGAGTCTGAAGATATATACGGATTTACACGTAAGAAAAATGGCGATGCCGTCACAGTATTTATCAATTTGAGTGATCAAACTGTGAGTACGCTATTGACGAAAGATGTGACTCCTACTATAGATGTCTTTAGCGGGGCTTCGCTTCCATCAAAAGTTGGGGAGAAAGTGACATTGGCTCCTTGGTCTTACTTAGTGGGTGGATCTTGAATACAAGTAAGGCATAATCTTTTTGGTATACAAATTGAATTCAAAAGTAGAGCTGTTGTGGGCAAGGCAAAATCATAATCTTAGTATATAAATCCATTTGAATTTAGAATACACATTTTGATTTCTCATGTTCTACGTGAAGGCAATAATCGGTGGACAGTTATTGACTGTGCATGATGGTCATTTCTATTTCTGCCTCTTAGTCTCCTCAAGAAGGAAACTTCAGCTGACTTGTTCTATTTCAAATCCTTCACTCAGGCATCGACTGCCAAAGTATATTCAAAATCTTCCACTGACCTTTGCGCTTTACAAGTTGTAAATAGTCAATTCCCCAAACAGCGGTCACCTTAGCACTGGCAGTTTGACTTTCAATATCTAGAATGTCTATTCCATATGGAGAATCATCATTAACCTTATCTCCATATTGATTCCAAGTCGTAGACAATTTAATTAATTGATCATAGGTCATGAGTCCAGGGCCAGACCATTCCTTTTTCTCATCGTTATACCACATTCCAAGCTTTGTCAATTTTGGATCAACGCTTCTTATAATTCTTGTATTATCCGCATGATATAAACCATCTAAGTAATCCTTCGCTGCCGCATGTATTTGATCTTTGTCCGATCCTATCGCTTCTATCATTGGCTCAGTGAGAATGGCGAGCATCGTCTGGATTCCTTCAATATAATTACCAACTTTTAAATTTTCATTAGGACTGTGTTGGTTGTTGTCCTTATTCACAGTCGGGACTGTGACTGCCGGTACATTAAGCGTATTCACAAAAGGTGAAATCGGAATACTACCGCCCATAGTTCTGACAAGTATTGGTTTTTCTCCAAAAGCATGAGTCATGGCAGAAGTCAACCACTCTCCTATTTCCGAATCATAATCTGTTCGAAATGCCTGATAACTTTTTCTTGAATTAAACATAATAATACGATCATACTGAGCACGTTCTCTTGATGTTGGCTTTTTGTCTGTGATAAAATAGCCTTTTTTAGAAATATGATCTTTTACTAAGCCAATAAGCCTTGCGCCATCCGATTCCAATACCAACCTCATATCAATCTCTGCAGTTGCAGTCGCTGGAATAATCGTACGTGCTTCACTACCGACCCAACCTGATGACATGCCTCTCACATTCAATGAAGGATATTGAAGCGTTTCTTGATATGTGCTTGCTACACCTTGATCAGCTTTAGCAATGCCCAAATTGGCATTTAACTGATTTTCATCGTCAGGAACTTTAGCTAAAATATCTTTTGTCTTTTGATCAATGTTTATACCATCATAAAAACCTGAAATTGTCACTCTACCATCATCATCTTTCATAGAACTGATTAACTGAGAAAGTCTAACTGCTGGGTTAGGTGCATAGTTACCATAATGTCCACTGTGCTGTGGAAATAAAGGTCCAAACACTGTTAGAGAAATCGTTCCTATTCCTCTGGCGCCAAAACTTAGTGTAGGTTTATTAGAGCTGTGTCGAGGTCCATCAAAAATGACCAGCATATCCGCTTGTAAATCCTGTTTGTAATCAACTACTGCTTTAGGAATTCTAGGAGAACCGATTTCTTCTTCAAAGTCGACAATGACTTTAAGATTATAGTCCACAGTCTTAGATTTCGCTGACAATATATCTAATGCAGTCAAGTACATAGCGATTGGACCTTTGGCATCTGACACTGCCCGACCAAAGATCCGCCATTCATGATTCGGACTATCCGATTGTAAACGACTCCATTCTATATCATCAAAGCCACCACCTTCGGCTTGTTCTTTTAACTGCACTTGATATGGATCGTCTTGAAACCAGAACTGTGGATCTACTGGTTGGCCATCAGCATGCATATAAAACAATACAGTTTTAGCTAAAGGATCTACACTCTTTTTCTCGCAGAGTAGTAAAGGAACAGTTTCCGTTTGTAGCCTCTTAGTGCTAAATCCCCTACGATCAAAAGCCTCCTCTAACCATTTAACATTTTTCTCAATATCTTCTGGAAAATGAGCATCATTAGGAATAGCAATGAATTCTTTAAATAAGGCAAAAGATTTTTGAAGTTGATCTGCACTAATCTTGAGATTTTCATCTTGTGCAGAAATCGCAATCGTTTGCGATAAGAATACAATGAATAAAAGGATTTTCATGACTTAGATTTATTCTTAAACTTACGAAAGAATAGTGATTTTAATTAATTTACATTCGTATGGCATACAATTTAATTTGCAATAGAATTTAATGATATGAAAAAACCCAAACTCAGCATTTCCGAAATCATCAACATGAGTGTTGGATTCATGGGTATTCAATTTGGATTTGGATTACAGAATGCAAATGTGAGTCGCATATTTCAAACCTTAGGCGCTGAAATTGATGACATCCCTATCCTTTGGATCGCTGGACCTGTCACTGGCCTACTTGTCCAACCGATCATAGGATTTATGAGTGATAAGACTTGGAATAGATTTGGGCGAAGACGGCCGTATTTCTTTGTCGGCGCTATACTCACAACTCTTGCATTATTGATTATGCCTAACTCTTCAGTGTTGTGGTTCGCAGCCATTATGCTTTGGATCTTGGATGCTTCGATTAATATTTCAATGGAACCATTTAGAGCATTTGTCGGCGATAACCTTCCTAGTGAACAGCGGACAACTGGTTTTGCTGCGCAAGTATTTTTTATTGGAATAGGTGCTGTTCTTTCTTCTATTTTACCATGGATATTTACACAAATGGGCGTTAGTAATGCTGCTCCAGCAGGAATCATTCCCGACTCTGTAAAATTTTCGTTTTATATCGGCGCAGTGGCTTTGTTGTTATCTGTATTATGGACAGTGTTTAAATCCAAAGAATATGCTCCAGATGAATTAGCCTCATTTGACGAAAATGAAGATACTGATGAATTCAATCCTGAGAATTGGAGTGATGACATGTTCGGTGAAAATGGAAGTAAGCACATTAAAACGGGATTGATTGCATTATCAATTGGTGCAGCTTTGGCAATCTGGTTTTTCAGTCAAGACTTAAAAAAGGAATTACACATTTTATCAATCGGTATTATCGTTTACGGACTGTTACTATTAGTGTCTGGCTTCATGCAAAAAGCGGGTAAAGTAAAAGGCGCTTTTGTGACGATTATGAATGATTTACAGTTGATGCCAAAAACGATGAAGCAATTAGCAATCGTCCAATTCTTTTCTTGGTTTGGATTATTTACTATGTGGATTTATACAACATCAGCGGTGACTGCTCATATTTATGGGACGACAGATACAACATCGGCATTGTATAATGAAGGAGCAAACTGGGTCGGCTGGTGTTTTGCAACTTATAATGGCGTCGCAGCTCTTGTGGCATTCTTACTTCCTGTGATGGCACGTAAGACAAGTCGTAAATGGACTCACATCATGTGTTTGACTTTAGGTGCTATTGGCTTGATTTCCATATATTTTATTACTGATCATACCTTATTGCTTGTACCTATGATTGGGATTGGTTTTGCTTGGGCAAGTATATTATCTATGCCATATGCAATATTGACAGGATCAATAGCTTCATCAAAAATGGGATATTATATGGGTGTTTTTAATTTCTTCATCGTAATTCCTCAGATTGTCGCAGCTGCTATTCTTGGTTTTTTTGTGAGTCAATATTTTGGAGGCGAAGCTATTTTGGCCTTACTCATAGGTGGAATTTCTTTTGTCATTGCTGCCTTCTTTACATTATTTGTGTATGACAAAGACGACGTCTACGCAACATAAATATAATACTTGATGTCGTTTACAATTCATCTTTATGAAATTAGAACTGTGGTGTATTAATAAAACTTCCAAAAAATTTATTCAGGAAGGCATTGACATTTATACAAAGAGAATTGGACATTATGTGAAATTTGAAATCAAAATATTTCCTGCTCCTAGAGGAAGTCAAAAACTACCTATTCAAAAATTAAAAATTGCAGAAGCAGATATTATTATTAGTAAGTTAGACACCTCAGATCATTTAATATTATTAGATGAACATGGTAAGCAATATTCGTCCATTGAATTTTCAAAGCAAATAGAGAAATTACAAAACGCCTCTATAAAAAGGCTTATTTTTTTAATTGGTGGTGGATATGGCTTTGATGAAAAATTACATGCAATTTCTAAATCTAAAATCTCATTGTCAAAAATGACTTTCCCTCATGAATTAGTTAGAGTCATTTTTTTAGAGCAATTATATAGAGCGTGTACTATTTTAAAAGGAGAAAAATATCACCATATTTAGAAAGTGTCACACCAAAATTAATTATTTTATCATCATAACTATTTAGACCAATACGTTTTCATTATATGAGTTCATTAATCCGAAAAGAAGTCATTTACCTTGTCTTAGGCTCTATCATGCTCTTTTGCATACTGTCTTCTTTTTATAATAAGCAAGAAGTCTTCAAGCCACAAGTCCCATTTTTACATAAACAAATGGACTCTATTAAGCTTGCACGAAAGGAACTTAAGCTTAAAAAATTGGAGTTTTGGTACGACGAAATGCTCACTACCGCTTATGTCCAGAAAGATTCGTCAAATTTGATCATGGCAAAAGAAGCATTCTTTCTAGCTAAGTCGATCTTCCCAGAACGGATTGAACCTAGGATTAATTTAGTCCGATCGTTTTCTGAATTGTGCTATGAAAAAGGTTTTTTTTGCTATGAAGCACGAAAAGAAATTAACTATGCGTATCGATATGTAGATTCTGCAAATGTTAAGATGGTATCAGAATTAGATTCTTTACACATACTAGTTAAAGATATTGATTATGAAGCAGGTGTTGAATTTTTAGAATAGCATTAGCTTAGAATTTTATTATCTGCTTTCTAAAATTTTGGAGTCTACTAAACATCTGAGATTAAGTTTTTTGCAAGCTCTTTAATGCTAATCTCTCTCATTTCTACCTTTCTAATTTTTCCAGTCACAGTCATCGGAAATTCGCTCGTAAATTTAATATGAACCGGAATTTTGTAATGAGCAATTTTCCCTTTGCAGAACGACTTAATCTCTTCTTCATTTAAGTCGGTCCCTGCTTTTGGCTTTATCCAAGCCATCACAATTTCACCAAATTTTTTATCGGGAATACCAACAACTTGAGCATCACTTATGTTAGGATGTGTATATAAATACTCCTCTATCTCCCGTGGATAAATATTCTCTCCACCTCTAATGATCATGTCTTTAATTCTCCCGACTATATTGATATATCCTTCTTCATCCATTGTCGCCAAATCTCCCGTATGCATCCATCGTGCTTGATCGATCGCATCTTTTGTTTGTTTTTCATCATTCCAATAGCCCAACATCACGCTGTATCCTCTTGTGCATAATTCTCCCTTACTTCCTATGGGAACGACCAATTTTGTTTCTGGATCTATGATTTTCACTTCTATATGCGGTAAGACTTGTCCGACGGTACTGACTTGTTTTTCGAGCGGTGTACCGATTCTAGTTTGTGTACTCACAGGACTTGTTTCTGTCATTCCATAGGCCACTTGAACTTCGGTCATATTCATTATTGATTGTACTTTCTTCATGACTTCAATCGGGCATGGAGAGCCAGCCATAATTCCAGTACGCAATGATGAGTAATCTATTTTGTCAAAATCAGGATGTTCTAATTCAGCAATAAACATAGTCGGTACACCATAGAGAGCAGTCGCTTTTTCAGTTTCAATTGCCTTTAGAACTGCTAATGGTTCAAATCCTTCACTGGCATAAATGATGCTTGCGCCATGAGTCAAACACCCCAAATTACCCATGACCATTCCAAAACAATGATAAAGGGGCACAGGAATGATCAGTCGATCTTGATCTGTAAAATTCATTGTCTTAGCGACAAAATATCCATTGTTTAAAATATTATGATGGCTCAGTGTCGCGCCTTTTGGATATCCAGTTGTCCCACTAGTATATTGTATATTGATCGCATCATCAAAGGCAAGTTCGCCCTGTCTTTCATTTAGATTTTCGTCTGTAGAATGGACAGATTTACTCATGAAATTCGACCATGATATAAATCCAGCTTTAGCTTCATCAGCCAAAGTCACTATCATTTTTAAATCTGGCAATTTAGAAGATAGTATTTCTCCAAAGGTATATGATGCAAGAGTTGGAATTAACTCTAGGATAATCTTTTCATAATCCGAACTTTTAAATTGACTCGCGGTGACAAGCATCTTACAGCCTGATTGATTCAAGGCGTATTCAATTTCATGGATGCGATATGAGGGATTGATATTTACGAGAATAGTGCCGACTTTAGCTGTTGCTAACTGAATAACTAACCATTCATATCTATTAGGAGACCAGATACCGACTCTGTCTCCTTTTTTTAATCCGCAACTGAGTAATGCTTTTGCGCAATTATCGACTTGTTGTTTAAGCTGTGTATAGGTCCATCTGATATTTTGATGCAAGACGACTAAGGCTTCATTATCAGGAAACTTATTGACTATATTATCAAAGGCGTCACCGATTGTCTGGCCTAATAATGGTTCGTGGCTAGTGCCGCTTGTGTAGCTATTTTTATTCATGGATGTTACAGCTAAAGTGATGATGCATTTAAGTACTTAATTCAATCAAACAAACATTCAATAAACATCATTGTGTAAGTCTGTCTTCAAGTTATTAAAAGAATTTAGCTGTAAGCTGAATACATTAAATTATTATTTAAAATAAATACTTTCTCATGTAAATACTGAATCAAATTTGAAAGCTAATAGAACCCATATTTATCACCTTATTCAAAATATCATTGAAAATGGAATTAAATACAATGAATCAAAAGTGAAAAAACTAAATATATAGAAGAATCAAATCACCGGTGTGTTTCATCCTTAAAATAGAGGATACTGGAATTGGTATTCAAGAAGAATATCGGAATACTATTTTTGAAGCTTTTAAAGAGCTGCATTCAGACGCTGACTATAAAAGCACAGGAATAGGACTATCAGTATGTCAAAAGAAAATGACTCTATATGATGGTAAGATATCAACGGTAGACAATTCTCAAAAGCGAAATAACATTTATCCTAGCTGTCCTCTAAAAATGCACTTCAATTAGCCTAAACCGCTATTTCACTAATCAATAAAAAAATGATTGGTAAAATACCAAAGACTTTACAAGACACTTATTTTAATCTGTTTTTCGCTCTTTTATCCAATCATTCAATCTGGGATATTTACCCGTCTCATAAGTAAAATCAGATTCATCTGTTAACTTATCCATTGTCGACCTACCATGTTCTTTATCAGATCTGACGACTTGCCACTTTACTTCTTTTTTATACTTCTTAGAAGAAAATCCCCCATAAATCAGTTGTACATTTTCTACTTTTTCAAAATTTAATGTATCAACATAAAGGCGTCTTATAAGTGTATTACATATATCATAACAAGTGAATAGATAATCAACTTCATTTTCATATGCCCAACTCGCAACACAATACATAAGTTTCCTAAACGATTTCAAATCTTTAAAACTAACCATTCCTCCTTCAGCACAAATGTCGAAATATTCTGACAAGTCATACGATTGTATACTTGCGTTTTCCATAGGAACTTGAAATATGATATTATGATACCTTTTTATGATGATTCTACAAGTTGCTATATATTCTCCGTTTTTCTTCAAAACAAATAAAAAGGAATTTTTATCCCATTGAGAATCAAATTCATCTTTCCATCCATCATATAATTTTTGCATTCTATGTTTGAATGTCTTTCGGACACCTTCTACGTCACCTTCCAAGGGTTTCCATATCTCAAAACTTTCCATATTTTCTTTACTATTATAATTTTGTTCCAAAGGTGTAGCCAAATATAAGAAAGTTTTATGTTTAGTTGCTTTTGGAATTATTTCAATCTGAATCAGAGAATCTCTAAAATAATAAGTTTTTGACATAGGTATTTAACAAATAAAAATTTAATTTTAAAGCCATTTTTATGATAATCAAAACTAAGAGATGCTCCAATTAATATAGATTCTCATTTATATAATAAAAATCAAATTCAAGAATTCGAACTGAAATAAAACGACTATTTTGTGACAAAATCAATACATGATGGCACATGCATATTCTGACATGCCCTATTTTTTCAATCCGTCATTACATATGGCAGAAGAAGCCAAAGTGGAGGCATATGAAATCATTATTGCTGAACTAAATGCTCTACTAAAAGATGAGACCGACGTTGTCTTAAAGATGGTCAGTATCAACTGTATTTTACGGAGTCACCTCATACATTGCTATTGGTTAGGGTTTTATTGTGTAAAAGATGAGGCGCTCATAGTCGGGCCATACCAAGGCACATTAGGCTGCCTGCATATAGAATTTAAGAAAGGTGTTTGTGGTGCTGTTGCTCATACTCAGCAAACAAAAATTGTGAATGATGTACACGCATTGTCTCAAGGTGTAGACCATATTACATGTGATCCGAACTCAAAATCAGAAATAGTCTTACCTGTCTTTAATCATGAGAATAAATTAATTGCTGTATTTGATATTGATAGCAGTGAGCTATCTAGCTTTACAACAACCGATCAGCGATACTTAGAACAGATTTTACAGACACATTTTGGATCTTTTCCCCTAACTCAAACTTCATATTTATAAATGGACAAATCCTTATCAAGTAGAGGTCTTAAAGCATCCAATACTGTTATGCGTGTTGACTTAGATATTTCTTTTGAAGCATTAAATAATCAATATGATGGCATTAAAAACCCAGAAGGTGTCTTTCCTTTAAGCATAGCCGAAAATAGATTGAATTGGGATATTCTAAAATCCAAATTTAAGTCAATCTCCTCAACAAATGATATAGATGATTGGGTGATGGGATATACATCACCATTAGGCGCTCCAGAATTTAGAGAATCAGTTGCATCATTTTATGAATCTTATTTGACTCAGTGCCCGATAGACCCAGATACCATAGGCTGTTCACCTGGTGCAACTGGTATCGTAGAAATGACTTCACTTTTACTCGCTGATAAAGGCGAAGTGGCTGTGATGCCTGCTCCTTGCTATCCAGTATACAGACAGGATATGGAAAATATCGGTAATGTTTTGAGACATGACATTATTACCCATCGTCAGCTGATAGAATTACAACATGGCCCCTTATTAGATCTACAGCATTTAGAAAACGCTAAACAGGAACTTGCAGCTCAGGATAAAACATTTAAAATTCTCATACTGACGAGTCCTGATAATCCGACTGGATTAATGTATAGTGAGACACACGTGCGGGAGATTGCAGACTGGTGTATTAAGCATTCTATACATTTAGTTGTAAATGAAATCTATGCTTTATCTCGAATATTAATAAGTGACCCTACTATAAAAGATGATTATCAAGGAGATGACAAATTTATCTCCTTCGCCAAAATCATGTATGAGAAACAAAGTGATTTTCTCCACCACTGGTATTCGTTCTCTAAAGACTTTGGAATATCTGGGTTTAGATTAGGGATTGTTCATTCTTATCATACATTATTCATTAAAGCATATGAGAACTATAATCTCTCCCACTCTGTATCGAATCATACTCAATGGTTAGTAATGCATATGATTCAGGATACGGATTTCTTAGACGATTACATTCGAATTAATCAAGAGAATCTCACACGGTCATATGTAGCAGTCGTGAAAGTGTTAAAAAAACATGCTATTCCATATTCGCCATCCAGAGGTGGTTTATTTGTTTGGGCTGACTTCTCTGATTATTTATCAGAAAACACTCAAGAAGCTGAGATGGATTTTTGGATGAAAATGTTCAATAGTATTGGCGTGTTATTTACTCCAGGTCATGGCTTTGGACATGAAGGATATGGATTCTTTCGCATTGTATACCCATATATCTCGTATGAAAATTTGATCGTAGCCTTAGAAAGACTCGATAACTTTCTAGATAGATCTGTTTAAGTTACTTTTATCAACTGTGCTTTTAATTTGATTTACACCAAAAATAAGCATGAGTAAGCCTAAACTGATTAATCCCCATTCGCCTATAGTTGGTATAGCAGAAATAGGTGGAGGTGGTAGTGTCATTTGAAAATCCAAGCAATAATCTGTTTGAGTGACAGTAGATGTTTCTTGTGACCAAAATGTATAATCACCTGGTCCTAATGGAATACTAAAACCGATGCCGCCATTAGAATTTAATTCTACTAACTGTGGCCCAGAGACTTGACCTAAATGAGTCCAACCTAATAATCCAGGAACACCAAGGTTTGGATCAGCAACTGTACCAGCTTGAAATGCTAAAAAACCGACTCCGCCTGACACAAAACTAGTCAATTCGATTTCATTTAAAGTTCCTCCAGCTGGAACTGTAATTGTGAAAAACTCAACATCTCCAGAAATAGAACTCGCACATACAATGTTAGAGCCATTAGCCACTTGTACCACTGTTGGATTCTGCGGATCTCCAGATAAATCTCCATCGACTGCTTCATCATGATTCGCAAATGCAAATTGAAATATCAGTGTACAAGCTAGTGTGCATATCAAGTTTATGTGTCTCATAAGATCTCTTTGGGACTAAGGTACAAATTATCAATAGGTATCGATTTCAAAACAAGGACTATTCTTTTGTCGGAATTCTAGCTTCTAAATTATCTGGTAAAGAGTCTTCTGTATCTACCAAGTGACTATCCAACATGCCTTGTAATTCGATTACCTTTTCAGGCATAGCTTCAAATAGATCATACTTCTCGGAAATATCTCTTTCAATATCAAACAATAAAGCTTGTTCTAATGCTACAGGATTCCAATAGAGTACTTCTTCCATTGAATGAATATGCATTTTATAATTTTGATATCTAATCCCATGAAGCCTTCCAAAAGCCCAATAGTAAAAATGATCTCTTGGACTGACATTCTCTTGACCACTTAATACGGCAGATAAATCATAACTATCCATTTTTCGATCATTTGGAAATTCTACATCTGCAATGGATGCAATCGTTTTCATGATATCTATTGTAGAACCAATCTCATTCACGACAGCAGGCTTTACATATCTTGGTCCCCAAAAAAATGTTGGCACTCTTTGACCTCCTTCAAAACTAGTTCCTTTGCCAGCTCGTAATGGCCCAGATGATCCTCCATGTGTTTTGAATGCTAACCAAGGGCCATTATCAGAAGTAAAAATAACGACCGTATTTTGATCTAATTTATTATCCTTGACAGCTTTAATTATTTGACCAACACTCCAGTCTATTTCTTCGATCACATCTCCATACAATCCTCTTTTGCTTTGGCCGACTCGATCAGGGTGAGCGAATAACGGAATGTGTGGCATTGAGTGAGGTAAGTACAAGAAAAAAGGCTTGTCTTGATTTGTATTGATAAAATCAACAGCCTTTTCTGTATATCTTTTAGTTATCGTATGTTGATTTGTTGGACGTTCAATTATAGTTTTATTCTCAATTAACGGAACATTATATCTATCATTTTCAGCAATGAACATTGGATCATTAGTCCCATTCCAATAATCTCGGCCCTCTCCAGAATAATCCATGTCATTACTATAGGGAATACCATAGTAGTAATCAAAACCTTGAGAATGAGGAAGATGCTCTGGAAGATGCCCAAGATGCCATTTACCAATAATAGCAGTTGCATATTTTTTTTGCTTTAGCATCTCAGCTATTGTTATTTCTGACTGTGGCAATCCACCAGTCGAGTTTGGAAAAAAGACACCACTCTTAGAAGATGTCATGCCATTTCTAATCGGATATCTGCCTGTTAATAAACCTGCCCGACTCGGTGTACATACTGGATCTGCAGAATAAAACTGAGTCCACTTTTGACCTTCTTTTGCCATTTGATCTAAATGCGGGGTTTGTATCGTCGGATTCCCAAATGAACTTACATCACCATAACCCATGTCATCAGCAAAAACAATGATGAAGTTTGGTTGTCTGTTTTTATTTGCTTCTGCGATTACTTCTTTTGGCTTTTCATCTTCTCCCACTACAGATGAAACACTACATGATGTATTCAGAAAAATGGCAATTAAAATAGTTAAACAAAATCTCATGTTTTGTATATGATTGGTTGTGAAAATTAAGATAGTAAGAATGATTGGAATAAATATTTCTAATAGTTGATAGTTTTATTTTCCAAAATTTACTGGTCAATTAGTTAATGGTCTTTGATTGTCGTTAATGGTCAATAATCAAATGTTAATAATCGATGGTAATAGTCCGATACTTGGACGGTAATAGTCGAAAGTTAAATAGTCAATGTTTGATAATCGATGATTGAGGGTTCATGCTTGATAGTTTGGAATCGATAAATAAATACTATTTATTCATACATGGTCTATGATCCATAGTATGCTACTCAATTAAGAAAAAGCCTCTGTAGACCATCAACTAACGACTGTGCGCTATACACTACATGATATCGACTAATTTTTACATTAAATTTGAATAGACAGATGAGATGTGCTATTTTCAATTTTACGAATAAAAATAAAAATGGAAAGACGAAAATTTATAAAATCTGGAATAGCTGTTAGCACGATTCCTATGGCTTGTGCCACTTCAACTGTTTTAGACAATAAGGCTCCAATTGAAATAACTAATGAATTATATGAATGGCGAACTTATGATATTAAGTGGGGGGCTAATTCAAAAATGCTAACATCATATCTGACTGATACGCTTAAACCTGCGATGATGAGAGCAGGTGCAAATCACTTTATGGTTTTTGATGAGATCGCCCCAGGAGGCCCTAAGAAGATTTACGTATTAATTAGCTATCCAGATGCCAACACGTATGTCACTTCTCAAAATTTACAATCGGATAGACTTTTTATTGAAGCTGCTTCTGAATACGACGCTATTCCTGTTGACAATCCGATATATAACAGATATAGCTCTTCACTTCTTCGAGCTTTTGATGGATTAAAGCAAATGCTTACGCCAGTAGAAGGTGCGACTGTTTACGAGTTAAGAATTTATGAAGGCTATAGTGAAGACGCTGTGCGAAGAAAAATAAACATGTTTAACAATGAAGAAATTGATCTATTCCCAAAAGTTGGATTGAATCACATGTTTTATGGCGACATGATTAGCGGACCATACCGGCCATGTCTTGTGTACATGCTGAACTTTACAGATATGGAAGCACATGCTGCTGCATGGAAAGCGTTCTCAAAAGCACCGGAATGGAATGAGATGAAAGTAAAACCTGAATACGCTAATACTGTGTCTAATATTCGCAATGTCTTTTTGAGGCAAGTCTAGTCTTTTATGAATGGACAAGACCTTAGGCTTTTAGTTTATGTTCGGTATTCAAAACTAAAAAACTTAACTAAACTGAGGCGGGACACCTTTAGTAACTCAGTTGTTGATGTGTGTGTGTTCTTGATGGCGTTCTCGCCTTAAGGTTATAATAAAAATGTGGACTAATCCTTTTCAAATCACTATCTTGGGTACTACCGTAGTTCTACTATAATAATAAAAACTTCTTTGGAATTAATACTAAAATACACACCTCAACTTCTCTCTTATTTACTCTTTTTAATCATGTTCGGAATGGGCATGACATTGACCACAACTGACTTTAAACGCGTCGCGTCATATCCTAAGGCTGTAATGGTAGGACTTACAAATCAAATCATAATCCTCCCCATCGTCGGAGCAATCATAGTGATGCTAATGCCATTGGAACCGGTTTTTGCTATGGGATTGATGCTAGTCGCAGCAAGTCCAGGTGGTGCGACCTCTAATTTGATTTCACATTTATCAAAAGGTGATACTGCTTTGTCAATTACGATGACAGCATTTTCCAGTCTCATAACTATCATTAGCATTCCTTTGATTATCAATTTTTCACTTGATTGGATTATGGGTTCTGAAGGTGTAGACATCAAACTTCCATTATGGGCAACCATCGTGAATATATTTAAGTTAACTGCACTTCCCGTAATGCTTGGGTTGTTTATCAATTCAAAGTTTCCACAATTCTCATTGAAGATGAGGCCAGTCATTGCTTGGGGCTCTGGTATGATCATCATCATGGCCTTATCGTTAATGGTCTTGAAGCTGGATGAAATTGGAAATGTTTGGGAATTTATTAGAGCTTCATTTCTCGCTGTTTTATTACTGAATATCGCGACACTTCTTGTAGGATTTTTAAGTGCTAAACTATTGAAACTCGACTCACCGCAAGCGATCTCTATTTCCATTGAAAGTGGGATGCAGAACAACGTACTAGGCATGGCTATCGCAACGTCAGCCACCTTACTCAATAGTCCACTGATGGCAGCTCCAGCAGGCGTTTATGGAATCATTATGTGTTTTACTGGTGTATCCCTCATTTATTTCTTTCGCAAAATGGTACATGATGGAGATTCAATTTAAAGCTGATTCTGAAGCATATATAATTGTCGGCGGCATGAGTACAATTGGCCAACATCTAACCGCATTATTAAAAAATGCAGGAGCAATAATTTATAATATTGACATTCCCCAGAAATCTTCTATTCAAAATGATAATAGAAATAGATTCTTTGCATGCAACCCCTTGGAGCTAACAGAGCTTGAAAGTATTGCAGCTGAAATTAATCGACCAATTAATGGACTCATTTGTTTATCTGGGACAATTACTCACTTTGGAAGTGTGTTAGATTTGACCCCAATCCAATGGAATCTAGTGTATGACATTAGTTTTAAATCTTGCTATAATGCATGCAAAGCTTTTGCCCCATTAGTACAAAGATCAACCCTAGGTAGTGTTGTCAATATGTCTTCTGGATTGGCATTTGGTGGACAAGCTAACTATGGTCCATATACAAATGCAAAGTCCTCAATTATTAGTTTAAGCAGGACACTTGCTACTGAATTGGCCCCAAACATTCGCGTCAATACTGTTGCACCAGGAGCTGTAGACACTGCATTTATTTATGATAAAAATGGTAAAACTCGATTTGACAAAAACAGCTACAATGCAATTACGCCTTTAGGTACAATGGCAAGCCCAGAAGAGATTGCGGCTGTGATTGCATTTTTGCTTAGTGATGGTGCCAGTCATATGACAGGTCAGTGCATTCATGTGAATGGCGGAGCTATGATGATGTGATGGTCTGGTGATGGGATGATGTGGTGATGTGGTGATGTGGTGATGGAATGGTGTGATGATTTTAATTGAGTTAGACATGGAGTTACAAAGTACTACATCCAGAGTTATCTTAATTTATTAAAGTCACTAACTGCAATGTCCTATGAATATAAAAAATGTACCTATTGCAATAACTAGTATATTTTTCCTGTTTTCGCCAATGGGACGCCCTTGAACTAATGCACTTATCATCAGGTATAATGTAGTTTAATTAAAATGTTCTGTCGTTACTTTTCCTTGATGAAAAGTAACCAAAGATCAATGTAAAAACAATCGCTCCGCGGTTTTTACAGTACAGCCGCCACTGAGGTCCAGATTAGTTATATACTCCAACCATAATTGTAAATTCTTATTTAATTCGTAGTCCATCCGACCTTATTTCTTAAAAACGTTTCGTCATTCGAACTTGATTCAGAATCTTCCCATATGAATGACTTTAGTGTTAGCCGAAATTGATATTTCGGTTCATTCATTATTGATTGACATTTAGTCAATCCATGTAAAAAACTGAAAACTATTTGAGCATTTGAATAATACTATTCAAAGGGCAGATGTTTGCTACTTGAATCTTACTTTAAATGATAATGCAGTAGCGAGTTTTTTCAGTTTAGGAAACAGAATTTCTGTAGCGTATAGAAAGAAATACAGTCTTGACTTTTTTGGGTACCCCGCAAAGCGGGATAGGTATTTTTGTGGCAAGACAAAAAGTAACA
>Ga0209828_1001505_pt1 | contig 20890 bp, 17 predicted proteins | sample MaitaG_FD_187429 | JGI IMG/M metagenome (GOLD analysis project Ga0209828, IMG submission 187429) | Marine algal microbial communities from Maine, USA - Maine_Asex2 metaG (SPAdes) (version 2) | ecosystem: Host-associated > Algae > Red algae > Unclassified | place: Maine, USA | collected 2015-01-05
TTAATCTTGATGGGCAGATATTAAATAAAAAATTTATTAAAATTTGATTTATGATAATGATAAATTAGGATTGTCGATAGAGGCAGACCCTACTTTTCTGTATTTTGATAAGGAAGGATTTTTAGTTGATACTAAAGTAGGATATAATATGTTTAACCGATCTGAATTCAAAGCAGGGGTTCTAAAATTCGTACAAACGCAACAATGAATTTCTATCGTATTTCTTATCTTAACGCAGGTGCACAAAATTAGACTAGCTAAAGACCACAGAGTAGATCGAAGTATGTCAGCAGAAATTTAAACGCTATTATAAGATTTCAGAGTTATCGCAGTATACTCATATTGAAGTAGATATCACCCTACCAACGCTTAGTCTGATATGGATACCTCTCTTCATATTTTACTTCTACCATAGCCTTCAGTAATTCTCTTAGCTCATTGATGTTTTCTTTGGCGATTGCTGAGATAAATATATTATCATGATCATAATTATTCTTTAGTCGATCGCGAGTCTCTGAGAGTATCTCTTCCTTCACCTCATTATCCAGCAATTCGTCGAAGTACTTAGTTCTGTACAGGTCTAACTTATTAAATATCATCAACGTCGGTTTATCTAATGCACCGAGATCATTCAGAGTATTATTCACAGTGGCGATGTGGTCTTCATAATTGGGATGAGAGAGGTCTACTACATGTAGTAGAATATCACTTTCTTTGACTTCATCCAGTGTCGACTTAAAACTCTCAATTAAGTGATGCGGTAACTTTCTGATGAATCCTACCGTATCTGACAATAGGAAAGGCATTCTTCCGAAGACCACTTTTCTGACTGTCGTGTCCAGTGTGGCAAATAGTTTATTCTCTGCAAAGACTTCGGATTTTGAGAGGACATTCATGAGAGTAGATTTCCCTACATTGGTATATCCCACAAGAGCGACTCTTATTAGATCTCCTCTGTTTTTTCTTTGGGTGATGGTCTGCTGTTCTATCTTGAGAAGTTTCTTCTTTAGTAGACTGATCTTGTCTCTGACTATTCTTCTGTCCGTTTCTATCTCCATCTCACCTGGTCCTCTCATACCGATACCTCCACGCTGTCTCTCTAAGTGAGTCCACAATCCACGTAGTCTTGGGAGCAAGTACTGCATTTGTGCCAACTCTACCTGTGTCTTAGCTTGGGCTGTCTGTGCTCTACTTGCGAATATGTCCAAGATCAATGAACTCCTGTCTATGATCTTAACCTTAAGTTCTTCCTCCAGAATACTTGTCTGCTTACCTGTGAGATCATCATCAAATATGACCATATCTATTTCATGTTCTTGCACGTATTCATTGATCTCTTGTAGTTTTCCACTACCTACGAATGTCCTGACATCAGGGTGCTTAAGTCTCTGTACAAATTGCTTGATGGTCTGGGCACCAGCGGTCTCAGCAAGAAATTCTAATTCCTCTAAGTATTCCTTAGCTTGCTCATCTGTTTGGTCCTTGGTTATAAGACCGACCAGTACAGCTTTTTCGATTTGCTGATTGAGGCCTTTCTTTTTTTCGTTTCCTACTTTCCACTGATCACTCATAGTCTATATTTTAATTATTCTTTAGCCAGTGATAAGGGTTGAGATTTTCTCTCCCCTTCCATATTTCAAAATGTATAACGTACTGATTGTCGCTTCTGTTAATTGCAGCAATGCTTTCTCCTTGACTAACAAAGTCTCCTTTTCTCTTATAAGGATTAGATAGGTTAGAGTATACAGTATAATAATCATTATCATGCTGCAGAATCATCGTAATGTTATTAGAGGAGATATTCTGCACACTTATAACTGTACCAGAATATACGGCATTGACATTACTATCTGCCGTGCTTAGATCTATACCTGAGTTTACGTAGATTAGTTTCTCATTATCTGGATGTTTTTGTTCTCCATATCTGAGTTCTACTTTGCCATTACTGATAGGCCACGGTAGGAATCCTTTCTTGTCTTCTATACTACCTGCAATGCTGTAAGTAGTAGTGGAAGCAGAGGCACTATTGAGCATGAGTTCTTTTATCTTCTTATTCAGATTTTCCCTTGCGCTTACTTTCTGTTCGAATCCAGCCTCTAATTTTTTCTGATCGACAAGTCTTTCCTTCAGTATCTCTGATAGCGAATCGAGTTGTGACTTTATGGCTTCGATTCTTTTCTGTTCTAAGAACAGATCTGCCTTTTTTTGTGAGATCGTCGAGTCTTGCTCAGACAGAGCAGTTGTAATTGTATCTGTATTTAATTTTTTAGATAACTGACTGATATATGATTTCTGTATTGCAAGATCTTTGTGTGTCTCGGACTGTAGAAGTTGCTTACGGTAGACATCTTGCATCATAGATATAAGTAATAGATTATACTCCGCCGAGTTAGTAGGTGACTGTGCTTCTGCCACATCATCACTTTTACTTGCAGTCAATAAGTCGATCTCTTGCGATAGAGTAGAGATCAGTTCTTCACTATTATCTAACTGCTCTTCTAAGGTATTATACCTTGAGATATCACTCATCTTACTTTGCTTATAATTATCCAGTAGGGCAGCAGTCTCTGCGATATCATTCATTAGTTTCTTGCGTTGCAATTCTAAAGATTCTAATGATTGTGCATGACCAGTAATAGATGCAATAATTATGGATAATATGAATGCTATGAGTCTAATATATTCTATTGTATCGTGGCGGAATATTAATTTGTATCGTTTTCGGGATATCTATTTCTATTTTGTTGAAATCTAAATCTAAGGTAAGGTTTTCATTATTACCATATTGGAAAACATATGTTCGCTTGTAAGGTAAGGTCATGGCATCATCTACTAATCTATAATCAGAAAACGACCATGTTCCTGAAGAGAATGTATCATGATATTCTACTGCTTTAAGATGTCCGGTATATATATCGTAGGTGAGACTATGGATGATATTATTTATTTTGGTTTTGATTACTATATGATTTCTATGATAACTGCTGTCTACTATTTCTTCTGGATCTATAATTGGCGTTGCACCACTCAGAAGCATCTCTAGATAACTGTAGTCAGAGCTCATTCTAACTATACTATCCATTTCTGTAAGAGCTGAGATCTTATAATTACGAGATAGACGATCTATGTATGTAACAGAGTCTTGAGTGATGAGACATCTACCTCCTTCGACACCTATTTTTTTGATTGCCATGAGTACTGCGCTATCTTTTCTCATTCTCATACTTAGGATCCCTTTAGTACTATATTCTGTAGACTTAAAGTTGATTTTTGCCTTTGCTTCTATCCATCGGTAATCTGTAGCTGGTGAGATGACCTGTGAGATGGTCTTCTTATCTGTGGAAACTTGGAGAGCTTTCTTTGATTTGCAAGAGTGTAATATTGCGATACTAAATATCAGAAAAATAAAACGGAAACTATACTTAGTAATCATAGATGAGTTAGACACCCATTTTTTTCTTGATCTTAGATTCTTTTGCACCCATATCGATAGCCATCTGCCAGAACTTCTTGCTATTATCTACATCACTGATCTGCGAATATAGATCGCCTATCAGCTCAAAGTAGATAGGGCTATTAAGGTCCCCTGTTTCTAAATCATTCAAAAAAGAAGTGATAGCTGTTTTATCAAGTTTTGACATATTCGTCCAGTTTTTTGCCACCTCTACTGCGGTCTTGAGAGACTTGTTTTTTCCTGCAATAAATCCTGCCTCATCTAAGTAGTCTACCGCTTCTGATATCTTATTATTTTTCCGTAGAGATAGAGCGTGTAGTATGAATGCGTTTGCTTGATTAGGGAATAAGTCTATAGCATCATACGAAGCAGCCTGAAGTTTTTCGTATTTGTCATTCTGCCATAAGTTGATCATCCATTGATCCCATAATGTATATTTTCTATCATCTAATTGGATAGCTTTCTCATAAGATTGTTCTGAACCATCTAAGTTTCCTCCATAGAATAATACATCCCCTCTGAGTGCATGTGTCTTAGCTTCCTGCGGATACAACATGATGAGTTTCTCTGTTATCTGAGATAGTGATTCTATGGACGGATCATTTTTTTCCATTGTGGACAGATGTGGCATCAGCTCCTTGATTTTGCTATCGAGATCTATATCCATATTTTCCATTAATGGCATCAGTGATTGGAGATATTCTGAAGTGCCTCCTGATGTTTTTTTAATCTTTGTTTTAGAGATTGCAAGACTGGCTTTAGGATGATTTGGATCTATGGATAGGAGCTTTTCGTATGTTTTCTTTGCTTCATCTGGTTTCCCTATCTCTAATTGATAACCAGCTAGATTACTCAGATATCTGGTGTTGTCTGGATACTCGTAAGTCAGTTGGGTGAGAGCATCTACTGCTTCTTTTTCTTTGCCTGCATTGGCACATATATCAAACAATCGTCGAGCATTCTCTTCATTGATACCCATCTTACTCTGTAGCGATTTCATTGTTGATATGGCATCAGCTGTCTTCTTATCCAGTACTTGATTGATAGCGAGTTTCTCATAGAAGGCTGGATTATTATTATCTGTAAGCATCAGACCTTTGTAAGAGCTGATGGCTTTAGAGTATTGTCGAGTGGACTCATATATTTCTGCGAGTGTTACGGCATACCATACATTCTGAGGATCTAATGTTACTGCTTTTTCTGCATTCTTTTGAGCCTGCTCCATGTCCTTCATACTGACATATGCTTTAGCAAGCTCATAATAGACAGCATCAGCTTCTCTGTTTCTTTTGAGTAGGCTCTTAAAAATCTCTATTGATTTTTCTGTATTCCCTTTATGCTTTTCGTATTGTGCATCTAAGAATAGAGTTTGATATTCTATGTCACTCTCTGAGTATATATTAGGCTGTGCTGTAATACTCACACATAGTAGGAGAGAAAGTAAGAAAACTAATGTATAGTGATACATATTATTATATGAATGCAATAATCGTAATGTCTAAATAATTATTCTACATGTGTGATTTTCAGGGTGTTAGTCCTAAATCTCTTATGTAACGGCATTGAGGCTGTATTGACGACAATATCCTTTTCTTTTAACAAATTTTTCTCCTTTAAAATTTCAATTATATCCTGAATTGTCTCATCAGTGCTGGAAAACTTATCATAATAGAAAGCTTTCACACCCCATATCAGATTCATAGTACCTAGCATAGGTCGTACAGATGAGAAGATATATATATTAGACTTAGGTCTATAACTGGATACTTTGAATGCTGTATAACCACTGACGGTGATACCCATTATGGCTTTTGCCTTTATATTTTCTGCAATTCTTGCTGCATTGATACATATGGTATCAGAATAATAAGTTTCGGAGCCTTTATTAGGTTTAGCTCTCTTTTCTAATAGTTCATAATGCTTCTCTGCTTCTGCTATAATCTTATTCATAGCTTTTACCACGAGATCAGGATGTTCTCCTACAGAAGTCTCACCACTGAGCATTACTGCATCAGCACCGTCGAGTACTGCATTAGCTACATCGGTGATCTCAGCTCTTGTGGGACTCGGATTCGTAATCATACTCTCCATCATCTGTGTAGCAACGATTACTGGCTTAGCTTTTTGGAGGCACCTTTTGATAATATCTTTTTGGATTCCAGGTAATCTTTCCATAGGTACTTCTACGCCTAAGTCACCTCTCGCAACCATGACCGCATCGGAGTGTTTGACGATTTCTTTGATGTTATCTATGGCTTCGGGCTTTTCTACTTTGGCAATTACTTTTGCGTAATGGCTATTATTATCTATTATTTCTTTGAGTTCTATTATATCTGATGCTTTTCTTACGAATGATAGAGCAATCCAATTTACTGGCTGGGTAAGTATATAAGTAAGATCTATCATGTCTTTCTTAGTCAGACAAGGAAGAGATACTTTAGTATCTGGTAGATTAACGCCTTTGTTAGATGCTATATTAGAACCGTGTAATACCTTGAGCTTCACACTCGTACCGACTTTTTCTACGACTTGTAATTCCAGCTTCCCATCATCGACTAGTACTTTCTCACCTATATTGACATCATTAGCAAAATTCTGATAACTAAGATATATAGCCTCTTTATTTCCGACACATGGCGTGTTGACAAATGTTAGGATATCGTCTTTTTTGAGTTCTAATTTGCCATTTTCTATTTCTCCTACTCTAATTTTAGGACCTTGTAGATCCGCCAATATTCCAATGGGAACATTATACTTTTCTATAATTTCAGTGATGTTATTAATGACTTTCTGATGGTCTTCGTGTGTACCATGAGAGAAATTCAATCTAAATATATCTACGCCTTCACGGACTAAATTAAGTAATTTCTCTGGACTACTGCACGCAGGCCCTACAGTTGCTACAATTTTTGTTTTCTGTCTTCCTTCTATCTTTAATGCTCCCAAAATCTCTATTTATTTATGATAAATTTTATAAATTCAAATATATAACATTGAAAATCAGTATTTTACACTTGTAAGGTTGAAATGTGAAGAAATCATTATTTCTTGGTAAAATTGAACGATTTACAATATACTGTTGTAAGAATGTTTGTAGATTTTGCAATGAAAATCTTTGTTGCTACATTACAATTGGTTTAATTTGCGCCACTAATTAAAAAAAATACAATTATGTCAGATATTTCAGACAAAGTAAAACAAATTATAGTAGACAAATTAGGTGTCGACGATTCTGAAATTACAAATGAGTCAAGCTTTACTAATGATCTCGGGGCAGATTCCCTTGATACAGTAGAGTTGATCATGGAATTTGAGAAAGAATTTGATATTTCTATTCCTGATGAGGAAGCTGAAAAGATACAAACAGTCGGTATGGCTGTAGACTATCTTGAGAAAGCGAAAGCCTAAGAGTTATTACTATTTAAATGCTATAAAAATCCACGAGGAGACTTGTGGATTTTTTTTCTCAATTTCTATTTTCTCAAGTCAATTGTAGTCATAAGATGAAGAGAGTTGTCATAACAGGTGTAGGTGCCCTAACTCCCATAGGCAATACGTACAAAGAGTACACGGAGGCTTTGCTCTCAGGAGCAAGTGGTGCTGCTCCCATTACCCGATTTGACGCATCTTTATTCAAAACCAGATTTGCAGCAGAGGTGAAGGGTTATAATGAAGCAGACCACTTCGAGCGCAAGGAAGGAAGACGAATCGATAGATTTGCCCAATTTGCGCTTGTAGTTGCAGATCAAGCAATGATTGATAGTGGTATTGATATCTCGACGCTTGATCTTCGAAGAGCTGGTGTCATATGGGGAAGTGGTATCGGTGGATTCGAAACAATAGAGCAAGATGTCGAGCAAGAAACCCTCAGGGACGGTCCGCCCAGGTATAGTCCTTTTCTTATACCTAAATTAATAATAGATATTGCTCCAGGGCATATTTCCATGAAGTATGGCTTCCGAGGAGCTAATTACTCTACCGTATCGGCTTGTGCATCATCTAGTCATGCTATATATGCAGCTGCAGATTACATTAGATTAGGTAGAGGTGATATATGTATTACAGGAGGTTCTGAGGCTGCTATAACTAAGGCTGGTATCGGAGGCTTCTCATCTATGAAAGCTCTATCTACCAGAAATGATGATCCTGCTTCTGCGAGTAGACCATTTGATTTAGATAGAGATGGATTTGTATTAGGTGAAGGTGCAGGGGCATTTATATTAGAAGAATACGAGCATGCGGTTACTCGTGGTGCTAAGATATACGGAGAGATATTAGGTTGTGGAGCCACAGCGGATGCTCATCACATTACTGCACCACATCCGGAAGGCTTAGGTGCATCAGAGGTTATGGAGATGGCACTCAATGAAGCTCAATTAGATCCTACAGCAATAGACTACATCAATGTGCATGGTACATCCACACCATTGGGGGATGTAGCTGAGGTCAAGGCGATTACTAAGGTATTTGGCGATCATATATTTGACCTAAATATAAGCTCTACAAAGTCTATGACGGGTCACTTACTAGGGGCCGCAGGTATAGCCGAAGCATTAGCTTGCGTCGTGGCATTAGAGAATGGCAAGATTCCTCCTACAATCAATCATCACACACATGATCCTGAATTAGATAAAAAAATTAACTTTACACTTAATAAAGCTCAAGATCGAGATATAAAAGTCGCGATGAGTAATACGTTCGGTTTTGGAGGTCATAATTCTACGGTTATCATTAAAAAAATTATGTAACACAAGGATGTGATTCGAACATTTTATAATTATTATCTATCCCCAGAAAAAGAACTTGCTAAGAAACTTAAATCTGTATTAGGATTTGTACCTAATAATCTTCGATTGTTTAAGTTGGCTTTCTTTCATAAGTCAATGAATAATAGTGAAGAGACCACTGGGTTCAATAATAATGAGAGGTTAGAGTACTTAGGAGACGCAGTATTGTCTACTGTTGTCGCCGAATACCTGTACAAGAAGTACCCTGGTAGAGATGAAGGATTCCTCACTAAGATGAGGTCTAAAATCGTCAAAAGAAAAACACTTAATAAGGTTGCAGAAAGAATGGGTATAGACATCATACTCACTAAGTATACGCAAGGCAAACTGAGCTATTCCATGCTCGGGAACGCATTCGAGGCGATGGTGGGTGCTTTATATATAGAATATGGTTACGATAAGACTAAGGATTACATTATCTCGAAGATACTCATGAGATACTTAGATGTACATGAGTTAGAGAACAATGATGACAATTACAAGAGTCAGCTCTTAGAATGGGGACAGAAAGAGAGTAGACAGATCTCATATAAGCTTATCAATAAGTATAAACTGGACAAGAGAGATCGATTCAAAATAGCCGTCTTCTTAGATGGTAACGAAATCTGCACAGCTGAAGACTTTAACAAAAAATCTGCTGAACAGATCGCGTCATCGACGGCCCTCAAAAAATTAAATATCCGCAAGCTCAATTGATCTTTTAATAATAAAACCTGTTAGGCATATATAATCAAGATCGATGGATTCCGTAACACAAATTATCTTAGGGGCAGCTGTAGGAGAGGCTATATTAGGCAAGAAATTGGGCAATAAAGCCATCGTAGCTGGAGGTATTGCAGGTACTATTCCTGACTTAGATGTTTTGTTTGGTCCATTTATGAGTGAGGTGGATGGATTGGCATTTCATAGAGGTATCTCACATTCTATATTCTTTGCTATCATCGGAGGGCTATTTTTCGGATGGTGTGGATTTCGACTTTACAATAAGAAGCGGACTCAGCTATCAGGATATGATAGCTCACAAGGCAGTCTTAAGGAGTGGCAGCTTTTGTTCATTTTAGGCATGATTACGCATGCACTGCTCGATAGCTTTACGATGTATGGCACGCAGCTCTTTGCTCCCTTTTCTGACTATCGTGTAGCAATTAATTCTATAGCGGTTGCAGATTTTTTCTATACGGTGCCATTTGCCATCTGCTTATTGATATCAATATTTTCTAAGCGAGGCTCTCGCAAGCGACGGTTTTGGAATTATCTTGGACTTGGAGTAAGTAGTATCTATCTCATATTTACATTGATTAATAAGTCAGTGATGACATCACATTTTAAGTCAGCACTGGCAGATCAAAATATTGCTTATACAGAATACATAGTAGGACCAACATTACTCACTAATTTTCTATGGAATATTACCGTCGATGCTGGCGATCAATATTACTCAGCAAAGTATTCTTGGTTTGATAAGTCACCGATACAATTCGAGTCATTAGAGAAGAATCACCATCTGATCGGTGATGCTGAAGATGATAAGACCATTAACATACTTAAGTGGTTTACTAAAGAGTTCTACAGTATTATTATCAATAGCAAAGGACAGCTACAGTTTAATGATCTCAGGTATGGCACCTTTGGCAATAGCAATCTGGATAATAATTTTGTCTTCAGATTTATACTTGAGAAAAACCCTGATGGTAGTTATACGATGACATCTCAAGAAGGTGGTCCAGCTAAAGGTGAAGAAAAAAAAGTAATGACCCAGCTGTGGAATCGGATTATGGGAGAGTAGGTTATAGATCTGTGTAATAGTATATTTTAAATTTAGTGGAAGTATATGGCGTTCTTACTATGTACTAAAATGAAGAATTAATACTCAGATTATAATCATCGAATCTTGTATTAACTATACTGTTATTAGATGACCCAAATCTGTATTCAAATCCAGCGAATGAAAAATAAGAAAAACTTGTGTCTACTATACGACTCGCTAACAGAAGCTCTTCAGTGCTAATGTTACTGCCGGGCACATTGATGCGGTCACCGATATATGATATATAAGCGCCACAGTTAAAAGTCAACCCTTTTGCGATATTCCAATTAGCGACAGGGCCTATTGTCAAGCTGTATAATTCGGGTTCATTTACATATTGATCTGCAAACAGATTCAGACTTAGTTCGCCCCAATCTCTTAGAATTGCATAGACTGCATTAAACGTATGCTTAATCATCAAATCTTTAAATTTTCCTCGCTGTGTGATTTCATTATACACGTTATAAGAAGGACCGATGCGATATAAAAATTTCAAAGTTTTAGTGCCTGCTTCCTTATAAGGAAATATTGAGTATTCAACGGTTGGTTTAATATTGAGTGCATACTTATAATTGGAATAAGTAGAGCTGCCAATATAAGTAGAAACACCTACAGACCAATGTTTAGTTAGACTTTTGACATACCTTGAACTGTTTGAGAAACGCTCATTTACATTTACGAAATTTGTGGAGTCATCTATAGAGAATGTAGTTCTATCATAATAGTAATAAGAAGAGTTATAGAAAGTCCATTCGTTAATGGTTTTTGATGCTCTGAATTTAAGACCTCCCTCTATAGAATTGGAAGTGCTCTCTCCCTCTAAAAATCCAATGATACCAGCATTAAAAACCCAATTGTTCCATGGGTCTATTGTGATTGTATCTTCAGTAGAATTATATTTTATGTTATAATCTATCTGACTCATCAGAGTAGTATTAATCAAATAAGGTAGGAGTATCTGTTTTATTTGAAGTACAAGATTGTCATTCTTTTGCAGTTCTGTGGCAGTAGCTTTGTTGTAGTGGACAAAAGTATCCATCTCGATGCTGTCGGAAGCTTTTACAAGACTAGTTATTTTTTCTCCGGCATTACCAGTTTCTTGTTTTAGAAATTGAATGTATACATCCGCAACTTGTCGATCAAAAACATATTGTACAAAATCAACTTTGTTCTTAATCAGGTCCTCGTCTATTTCGAAATCGGGATCTAAGAATAGTTTGATTTCTTCTGCGGATTGGCTATACCCAAAGCAAGTAAAAGTCAACATTGCAGCTAGATAAAGAATGACTTTCTTCATGATAATAAAGTTTAGAATAATCTTGTCTTAGTTATGATTATGGATATATGGTGTAGCTGGCGTGACAGGAATGACCTTGCTATTCATTAAAAGGCTAGCTTCCTTTAGGATGGCCATTATCTTGTCAGCTACACTTTTAGAAGTTTCTTTCAGATCTATTTCAGCCGTAAGTTTATGGGACTTTAGTACGATAGAATAGTTGTCATCCGAATCATTCCAAATGACTTTCTTGCCACGTTTACTAGCTTTTATATTGATCTTGCTAGATATCAATTCATGGATCGATTGTCTTAGATCATTATCAGAAAAGCTAGCATGGTAATTATAATTATCATCAGTTTCTGAAATAGAAATAGAACTGCTACTTTTAGTAGATGTGCTTGTTGGTTTAGGCTGAGCTGACAGAGAGAATTGAAAACAAAAGATGGAAAATATTAGAATTAGATTTCTCATTGAAATATTTATTTGATTAATAATACTTCAAATCTGGGCTATAATTATTTCCAAAACCAGTAATCTTATTGCGTTAACCCACGATTAACCTACTCAGCAGCCGCTATTAACATTGGCAGGAAAAAGGGACGTTCAGAATTAATACCATTTAAACATTAGAATGTCGGAAATATTATAATAGAATTAGCTAATATCTGCGTTAAAAATACTCTCCATTACCTGTGCCGCCCACGGCGGTAGCTACCGCTATGACTCAGCCCACCCACTTTCGTGGTTCACTCTTTTCGAGTATTGACATATTCGATTCGTCTGCGACGAAATCATTCGTTCATGCCTTAATCTTAACAAATTCTATTCTATAATCTTAACCGACATCTTAAAATTTAAATGGTATAAGAAGTTATAATCCCAGAGGGATTACATTATGTTTAGCCCTGCAAGAATTGCAGGGATTAGGATATAAGGTCTGAGGGGATTTGGCAGGACAGAGTGGTGGTGCTAACCAACAAAATGACCAAAGTCATTTTGTAATGATGGAACTCCAAAAACCTTTGGAGGTGGGGTAGCTGAACAAAAATCATGACAAATCGGATATACATGTTCCCCCTTATTGGCTGTATTTAACCAATTACTAAGCAATATTGTAATTTATATTATGTAATAAACTGAGTGTAAGCAGATTGGATCACTTCTGAACATCCCGAAAATTTAACTGTTTGCGATAGTCGTAGGACTACTTTACTTTAAATTCAAGACCTACACCACGTTTACTTTCTATAGAAATATTGGGATCGTCGGAGAAATACTTTCTGATTCGGCTTATAAATACATCCATACTTCTACCAGAAAAATAGTCTTCATTTTGCCATACTGACGTGAGGATTTCTTCTCTTTTGAGCATGGTGTTCTTATGTGAGTGAAGGAAGTGAATTAAGATGGCTTCTTTTTCAGTTAGTTGTTTCGTATTCTGATTTATGGTAAGTGTAAATCTTTTTGGGTCAAATTGATATTGACCAATATTGACTATTTGTTTTTCTATTATTTTGGTGGCAACCTGGGATTGTCGTTGGATAATATTTTGGATTTTTAGGACTAAGATATCTGCTTCAAATGGCTTGACTATGTAATCTTCAGCTCCCAATTTTAAGCCTTTAATTTTGTCTTCTTTCAACTTTCTTGCAGTTAAAAACAGAAAGGGAATCCCCGGATTTATTTCTATCAGTTTTTCTGCCAAAGTGAATCCATCCATCTTTGGCATCATCACGTCGAGTACGCAAAGATCTACCTTGTACTTTTCAAATTGCTCAAGCCCTTCAATTCCATTCTTTGCCCATATAACTTCAAATTGGTGCAGTTCTAAGTATTGTTTTAGTAAACTACCAAAATCAACATCATCTTCTGCTAATAAGATTCGATTCATCGATAAGCATTTTTTATTTTGACTGTAAAGACAGTTCCTTCATTGTTACTATTCATATCTATTTCCCCATTATGACCCTGTATTATATTTTTCACATAATATAGACCAAGTCCTAATCCCTTTACATTGTGTATGTCACCCGTGTTTATTCTATAAAATTTATCGAAAATAGATTTTTGTTGATTAGGAGGTATACCTATTCCGTTATCTTGGATAGTGATAATAAGATCCGTCCCTTCCTTATTTGTAGTTATATTAATTTTAGCAGGCTCTTCATTATATTTGACTGCATTATCTAATAGATTAAAGATAGCTGTGGTGAAGTAAAATTGGTCTAAGTGGATTGTTCCTTCGCTGCACAGATTAGATTCTATGCTTACAGCCTTGTTGTCTACAGAAAACTTAAAGTCTTTAATGAGTTCAAAGAAGTATTTGTGATCTATAAGAGGTTCTTTGTTGAACTTCAGATCTTCGCTTCCTAAGCTCTTGTTAATAACCTGATCTGTAAGATTTTGAAGTCTGATATTTTGTCTGTCTAAGGAATTCAATGTGGAATTAAAGATTGTGTCGTTTTGCTTGACTACATCTTTCCTGAGAGTTTTAGAAGCTATAGAAAGACTCGCCAATGGTGTTTTGAATTCATGAGTAATGTTGTTAATAAAGTCTGTTGTAATATCATTAATTCTCTTTTGCTGTAACCATGATCTTAAGGTATATACAAAAATTCCTATGACAGTAATTAGAGTGAGAAGAGCCAATGTGATTAAGCTCCACATATTTTTTAAGACTTTAAGTTTCCATTTTCTGATGGAAGTATATATGCGGGTAGAAATACCGTAGCCTGATCGGATATCTGATATGCTTTTGGATGTATTATTAGTAAGGAAGATAGCATCTTCCATAGAGTTGAGGTTACCTATAAGCAAGTGTGATGTATCTGTAATAGAGTTGCTAATAAGGGTGTCAGGCATACCCGTTAGGCTATCTATAATGTATAAGGACTTTAATAATATACCGATTTCCAATTCCTTTTCACCCATTTCCTGTATGTAATGAGTAATTAAAGAATTATTTATAGGCTTATGAATTTTGAAATTCTGAACAGAATCAATCAACCCTTGTCTCGTTATTTTTTCTGTATAGAAATCATCGACGTAATCATTTACAATAATTAGCATTTTGCCCTCTAAAGAATCTAAGTAACTATTGGGTGCAAAAACTTGGCTTGATTTTTCTTGGATTTCCTTCTGAAATGCTGAAATCTTATATCGATATGTGTTTTGTATTAGATAAAATTGTATTGCAGACAGAACTATAAAGGCGAGTAAAGAAAATGCAATTAGTATTTTAATTTTATTTGCCATATAACTTTATCGTAATTGATTCTTGTAGGTAAGTTAGTATAAATAAAATTCGATTACCTTTTCTATCGCTAAAGGTATTTCTTTTCCGTCATATTTCTACAAGTCTCAATATCACATTAGTAACTTTGGCGTAGAAAATTATAAAGCATTAGATACAATTCATATCCATATATTCTGAGGGTGAACAATGGAATTATGGAGAATTTGATTTTGAAAATATCCAAAGCTTAGATTCGTATCTGAACTTAACTGATGCTAAACACTAAGGGAAGTTAGTAGAGTAACTGTGGATAGGGTAGAAGTCATATTAATACTATTTATGGTTGAAGATGTCCCATTAGATTTTGGTAATTAATTTTTCAAGTTCAAGGCATGAGCGAATGATTTCGTTGCAGACGAATCGAGTATAATAATACTCGAAAAAAGTGAACCACGATAGTGGGTGGGCTGAATGATAGCCTTAGCTACCGCGAGTATTTTTAACGAAGAAATTGGAGAATTAGGGCAAAATATACGGGACATTCTTAATCTTAAATAGTATAAAAAAAAGTCATCCCTAACTATGCACTTGTTGTTTCAGATTTAATCCTCTGTATCTCCTCTTTCAGTTTATTGTAATTATGATCTGACATCGTATGTAGTGGCAATCTAACATGGTTATGACAGAATCCTAATATTTCCATGGCAGACTTAATTCCTACAGGATTGCCTTCTATATATAACCACTTATGCAGATCGTAGGTTAGGTAGTTATACTTTCTTGCTTGCTCTAGATCACCCTGCAGGCATGTACGGACCATCTCAGAGAAGTACTTAGGAAACGCATTCCCAATCACAGAGATTACACCATCTCCCCCTGCTGCGACCATCGGCAATGTCACCTCATCATCTCCAGAAGTCACTGTAAAGTGTGCTGGTCTATTTTTAAGTATTCTTGTAGCTTGTATAAGATCACCAGAGGCTTCTTTTATACCTGCAAACTTTTTGCTGGCATTGGCTAATCGGATGGTGGTTTCCCATTCTATATTAGACTTAGTACGACCTGGTACATTATATATCATAATCGGTACAGGGCTGACTTCTGCCAGTGCCATATAGTGACTGTAGATACCTTCTTGATTAGGCTTGACGTAAGCAGGGCTGCTGGAAAGTATGCCATCCATCTGATCAAAATTGTAATTGGAAATCTTTTTACAAATTTCTAACGTATTGTTTCCACCGAAATTACCTGCAAGAATTGGCTTTCTGCCCTTATTAATTTTTATAACAAAATCAAGACATTGTCTTGCTTCTTCCTCATTGAGTGTAGCTGTCTCTCCAGTAGAGCCAAGCGGAACAAGAAAGTCCACATTAGAATCTATCAGATGATTAATGATTTTCTCATAAGCTGGATAGTCGATCGACATATCATCATTGAATGGGGTGATGATAGCGACACCTGTCCCAGTAAATTTTCTCTCGTTAGCCATTATTATGTAGTCTTTGATTTTTTGGATTACTTGATCGTGCTGTAGATACCCATCTTGCTGTACTTCTTTATTCTCATATCGATTCTCTTCTGAGGTGTCAGTTCCATGAGTGTCGTAATCTCTTTTCTGATATGTGACTTAAGGGTTTTGACCATCTTTAGTGGATCATTATGTGCACCTCCGAGTGGTTCCTTGACGATATCATCTATTAGACCAAAGCCTAACATATTATCTGCCGTCAGCTTAAGGGACTCTGCAGCTTGCTCCTTATAATCCCAACTTCTCCATAGAATAGAAGAACACGATTCTGGAGATATAACGGAGTACCATGTATTCTCTAACATGAATACCTTATCACCAAGTCCGATTCCTAATGCACCTCCTGATGCCCCCTCTCCGATCACATAGCATAAGATAGGAACTCTTAGCTGTGCCATCTCAAATAAGTTTCTGGCGATGGCCTCTGCTTGTCCTCTCTCTTCTGCTTCTATACCTGGGTAAGCGCCTGGCGTATCTATAAAGCAAAGTACTGGATAATTAAATCTCTCAGCCATTTTCATCAGACGCAATGCCTTTCTATAACCTTCTGGATTAGCCATTCCAAAATTCCTGTACTGTCTCATTTTTGTGTTGACACCTTTCTGGTGTCCTATGACGACGACAGACTGATCCTGTATCTTACCGATACCACCGACGATAGCTTTGTCATCACCGAATGTCCGATCGCCATGCAGCTCTACGAACTTCTTAAACATATTCTCTATATAATAGAGGGTATATGGTCTTTCAGGATGTCTAGACAGTTGTACTTTTTGCCAACCGTTGAGATTAGCATAGATCTCTTTTTGAGTGCTTTTGATTTTGCTATTGAGACTCTTGATCTGATCAGAGACATCTATATCTCCCTCATTACCAACTTGTTGGATTTTTTCCAACTGCTCATATAACTTTTCTAAAGGTCTTTCGAATTCTAAGAATACCATATCATTCAGGAATTAAACTAACCCAAGTTAGCAATAGATGATAATAAATAAGAGTCATGTGGAAAAAATGAGATCGAATATCTAAAAATGTTGGATATACAACTGAAAAGTGAAGTTTTTGCACATATTTCACGATATCATAATTCACATTATAGTATGTTTTAATATGACATTAGAATCTAATAAGTTTTCGAAATCTTCAGATTTTATTGCAGATCAAAGTATAATTAAAAGAACAAGAAGGGAAAAACAAATGATAGCACAATGCAAACTCCAAAAAGGACGAAAATATTGGAATGGTAAATAGGACCTTGAAAAAAAGCCTTTATTATAGATGCTTATAAATGCTCTCATACCTAAGAACAGATATAAGTCCAAAAATAATCGAGGCAATAGCATTTCACCACCACTCCTACAAATAGCAAATAACCACTGCCAATAAGTGAAAGATTTGGTAATTTTATTTCTTCGCAAAGTTGCTAATAATTAGCCCATTACACATATAGATAATTAAATGTGAAAAAAGACATAGGGGGAGAGTGTATTAATACTGTCTATATATCAAAGGGTGTTATTAAAGGTATTTTAAAAAAGCGTTCCACTTAAAGAAGTGAGACGCTTTTTTTATGTCCGTACATGAGCATTAGGTAACAGACGAAAGAAGGGTAATAGATCAAGTCAATATCGCAAGTCATTACATTCTGTGTGTGAATATTCTTTTTTGAGATAGCAGCAAATTATAACTGTAAGATATCAACGATAATTTTCTTTGCGAAGTTGCTTATAATTAGCTCACTACGCATATAGATTTTTAAATGTGAAAAAGACATAGGGGGAGAGTGTATTAATACTGTCTATATATCAAAGGGTGTTATTAAAGGTATTTTAAAAAAGCGTTCCACTTAAAGAAGTGAGACGCTTTTTTTATGTCCGTACATGAGCATATAGTTTTTAGTACTTGTAGGATAGCATTTTATAAATTAAAAGAAATTGCTTAGAATTAAATAATATTGAGATAGGGTATATCGTGTAAAAATTTTCTATATATCAAAGGGTGTTAATCAAAGGTAATTGTAAAAGCGATCGAGTCAATATAGTCGTTCGCTTTTTTTGTATATAGACTTATATTCAATTACAACTATCATAATATTATCGAGTAGCAGCAGAATAATATACTCTCTGTCCTCCCTTATTCATAAATACTACCGATGACTAAAATCATTTAAATATAAGCCATACTTTTATTGAAATATAAAAGATGAAGGCACTCGTACTTAATGAAGATAAGTCACTGAACACAACAGATGTCACTAAGCCTGTGCCCAGCCAAGGAGAAGTGGTCGTTGCAGTGAGAGCTTCAGCGCTTAACCACAGGGAATTATGGATTCAGAAAGGCCTCTATCCAGGTATGAATCTACCATGTATCTTAGGTGCTGATGGTGCAGGGGTGATCGTAGAGTTAGGAGAATCAGTGGGTGCAAGCTGGAAAAATAAAGAAGTCATAATCTATCCAGCATATGATTGGGGTAAGCAAGAGAATGCACCTACTAAGAAGTTCAGAGTATTAGGTATGCCTGATCCCGGAACGATTGCAGAATTCATCAGTGTACCCAAAGAAAATGTCATAGAGAAGCCAAGCTATCTATCATGGACAGAGGCAGCTGCAATTCCTATTGCGGGCTTGACAGCATGGCGAGCCCTAGTCCGTCATGGTAATATCATATCAGGTAGTAAAGTCCTCATAACAGGAATAGGGGGTGGAGTAGCACAAGCTGGCTTAGGCTTAGCAAAGGCATTTGGAGCAGAGGTCTATGTGACCAGCTCAAGTTACGATAAGATAGACCAAGCTGTATCCTCTGGTGCATCAGGAGGTGTTAATTATAAAGATGAAGATTGGAACCTTCAACTTAAAGAATTGTCTGGTGGAATTGACATAGTGTTAGATAGTTCTCCAGCGCCAGTATTAGATGATTATCTTAGATTCTTGAATTATGGTAGCCGCATAGTATATTACGGATCTACAGGGGCTCCTAAGACGACGATTAATATCAGTAAATTTTTCTTAAGACACATACAATTTATAGGTACTGCTATGGGGTCACCTCGAGAATTTAATGACTTATTACAATTCATGGATAAGCATAAGATCTTACCTATAATTCATGCAGAGTACAGATTAGAGCAGGCGGTTGAGGCGATGGATGCACTGAGGGAAGGTACTCAGGTCGGTAAGATCGTAATAAGGCACTGATGGTATAAATACATTTTTTTTAAAGAATAACTATTTTTCATTTATGGAATTTGATGTTTCATTTTATCTGGCATTAGAAGAATTTTTGCATGATCTGCCTAATCGTATAATAGAAAGAGGATTGAGAATTGTAGATGAAGGAGCATATGGCGATATCATTTTTAATCCTAAAAGTTATACACTTAAGATTTCTGTCCATGGTACTCATATCTATGAAGTATGTTTTAATTATAATCGTGATTTAGATATGATAAGGTCAGTATCTTGCACCTGTCCTTATAGTGATTATTGCAAGCACTTGGCATCATTTGCTTTTATTATATTGGAAGAGCTTAGACCGATTCTTCATAAAGAGAAGAAAGTACTTAGTGCTAAGTCTAAGATGAAAACTAAATTAAAGAGGGATACAAAAACTAAGACATCTATTATTACTGGTCCTTCTATTTCAGTTATAAGTGAAGAACTGCATGGACACAATCCTAAGACCAGAAGCAATCAACTATCTTACAATACTGATTTTGAGCACATACTAATAGGAGATAATGAAGTAGTCACTAAGATATATGAGATAGAGTGGAGTGGCAATAGAACGGATCTACATGAAGTCAAATTTAAAGTCAAAGATACTGGTATCAGTATCAAATGTGCCACTTGTAATTACACAAAAAAATTATGTCAAAAAGCCTTTGATTCATTGGATGATCTGATGAGAATTATTCATATTAAGGGTGAGGATATTCTCGACTATCGTACTAAAGCTAACCAGATTGCCTATACAGAAGAATTAGATGAGAATATGATAGACGATTTGTTCACGCTCGAAATCACTTCCGAAGACCTCTTAATTAAATCCAAATCTCCTTCTGTATTGATGCCGCAATTAATAGATATCATAAAGAAAAATTTACAAGATAATGATAATGCACATGACGAGTCCTATGCAATAGACCAACTGACTAACTCTATTAATATAGGTGAAGCTATGGTCTGGACTAATATAGATGCATTAAATAGACACGAACCATTATTTCTTATAAGTGGAAAAACCAATCAAGCAGGCGACAAGCTATCTTCTCATTATGAGAAGCTCTACACACCTATATTATTCGAAGAGGATAAGAAGAGACTATATCAAGAGCTTGTAAACAAGATAGAGGAAAAGTATCTGAACAAAAATATGGATACGACCACATATGTAAGTGATGAGATGATAGAATGCCTGAAAGAGAATATTAGCATATTACAAGATACAATTCAATATACCTACAATCCCCAAATCAACATTCACCATGATCCAGAAAGAATAAGGAAAATGGATTTCAGCCAATTCCAGTTTTCTGATAAAATTCTTGATGTAATAATCAAAGCATCTAAAGAGAAAGGGCTTCATATATTACGGATAGAACATGTAATAGATGGCAAACTTATAGTACTTTCCGAGGAGAGGAAAGTGACGTTCTATTTATGCTTTTTATTGATCGATAGAATGGCCTATATTTATAATAATGCTAATATCTTAGGATTACATCTCGCTACTTCTGGCAAAGACGAAATGAAATTTCTACCAAGGAATAAAAATGAGTTTTTCCAAATTTTAGCTCACTT
>Ga0209828_1001508_pt1 | contig 20885 bp, 11 predicted proteins | sample MaitaG_FD_187429 | JGI IMG/M metagenome (GOLD analysis project Ga0209828, IMG submission 187429) | Marine algal microbial communities from Maine, USA - Maine_Asex2 metaG (SPAdes) (version 2) | ecosystem: Host-associated > Algae > Red algae > Unclassified | place: Maine, USA | collected 2015-01-05
CAAGGTAGGCCACCCGTTTCTCCGGACTTCGCCTTCCGGATGCACCAGCCTCACGAACTTCAAATCCAACGCCAGTTCCACGATCTTATGGTCGATCGCCTTGTAGAGCGCGACCTCGTCACGGTAGTCCTTCGAGCGATTGTGTGAGGAGGACTGGACGAAAGGGCAGCTGGAGGCGTATGGTCTGTTTCATTCGAGTTGGCTATTTGGTCAGACAAAAGCCATAAACTCGATTTCGGCGTGATTGAAGCCTTTCTATGGTTCCATCACGCCGTTTTTTATGTCCAAATATTTGGGCGGCAAGATGATGCGCGCTTGGGATAGGCTCTATCTAGGGTATAAAAAAACACCCTTGAACAAAAGTCCAAGGGTGTAAAAATAATCCCGGCAACGTGCTACTCTCCCACAGCATACGCTGCAGTACCATCGCCGCTGAGGGGCTTAACGGCCGTGTTCGGGATGGGAACGGGTGTGACCCCCTCGCCATTGCCACCGGGAAATTGGGCTCCCCATATTTCAGGGAAAAAAAGAAACTGTATAGAGTTCTGCTAATAGATGCCACAACATCGCGTATCGAAATAATCGAGTGCTGTGACGTGATCGAAGAAAAAATAAAACCAAGCCTCACGGCTGATTAGTACTGGTTAGCTCAACACATTACTGCGCTTACACACCCAGCCTATCGAGGTCGTCGTCTTCAACCTGCCTTCAGATGACCGAAGTCATAGGGAGATCTTATCTTGAAGAGGGCTTGGCGCTTAGATGCTTTCAGCGCTTATCCGTTCCGGACTTAGCTACCCAGCGATGCCGTTGGCACGACAACTGGAACACCAGAGGTCCGTCATTCCCGGTCCTCTCGTACTGAGGAATGACCTTCTCAAATCTCCTGCGCCCACAGTGGATAAGGACCGAACTGTCTCACGACGTTCTGAACCCAGCTCGCGTACCGCTTTAATGGGCGAACAGCCCAACCCTTGGGACCTTCTCCAGCCCCAGGATGCGATGAGCCGACATCGAGGTGCCAAACCGCCGCGTCGATGTGGACTCTTGGCGGCGATCAGCCTGTTATCCCCAGAGTACCTTTTATCCGTTGAGCGATGGCGCTACCACGAGCTACCACCGGATCACTTTGGCCTGCTTTCGCACCTGCTCGACTTGTAGGTCTCGCAGTCAAGCTCCCTGTCTACCAATATGCTCTACGCACGATTGCCGACCGTGCTGAGGGAACCTTCGCACTCCTCCGTTACTTTTTGGGAGGAAACCGCCCCAGTCAAACTGACCATCAGACACTGTCCCGCGCCCAGATTCATGGGTCGGGGTTAGATTACCAATTACACAAGGCTAGTATTTCACCAATGACTAACCGATGCCTGACGACACCGGATCAACGTCTCCTAGCTATCCTACACATGGGCAATCAGGAACCAATGTCAGAATACAGTAAAGGTTCATGGGGTCTTTCCGTCCTACTGCGGGTAGCCGGCATTTTCACCGGCATTTCAATTTCACCGAGATCCTCCTTGAGACAGTGCTCAGATCGTTACACGATTCGTGCAGGTCGGAACTTACCCGACAAGGAATTTCGCTACCTTAGGACCGTTATAGTTACGGCCGACATTCACCAGGCCTTCAGTTCAGAGCTTCGCTTATACGAATACAAGCTAACCCCTTGCTTTAAGCTTTTGGCATTGGTCACGTGTCACACCCTATACATCCTCTTTCGAGTTCGCAGAGTGCTATGTTTTTGGTAAACAGTCGCCTGAGCCTTTTCACTGCGCCCCACAGAGTGGGGACCCCTTCTTCCGAAGATACGGGGCTAATTTGCCGAGTTCCTTAAGGAGGTTTCTCTCGCGCGCCTCGGTATACTCTACCATTCTACCTGTGTCGGTTTACGATACGGTCACAATATACATAATCAGCTAGGAGCTTTTCTTGGCAGCATAGCATCATCACCTTCCATTGTCCGAAGACTCTGTCCCCATCGCGTTTCAGAATTGTATCGATCTTACAAACAATACTTCCTACGTGCTTAGACTGGCATATCCAACAGCCAGCGTGATTAGCTTCCTGCGTCCCTCCGCTAAAATATATTGTGGTACAGGAATATTTAACCTGTTTCCCATCGACTACGCCGTTAGGCCTCGCCTTAGGGGCCGACTAACCCTGGGCGGACGATCCTTCCCCAGGAAATCTTAGAATTTCGGCGACCAGGATTCTCACCTGGTTTATCGTTACTCATGTCCGCATAATCACTTGTGCGCGCTCCAGGCTCGGTTACCCTCACCCTTCAATGCCCGCACAACGCTCTTCTACCGCACCAATAAATTGGCACCCGTAGCTTCGGCACAAACCTTTAGTCCCGTTCATTTTCGGCGCAGAATCACTCGACGAGTCAGCTATTACGCATTGTTTAAATGGTGGCTGCCTCTAAGCCAACATCCTCGCTGTCTTTGCAATTCCACATCCTTTACGCACTTAGGTTTGTTTAGGGGCCTTAGCTGACGATCTGGGCTGTTTCCCTTTCCACTACGAAGCTTATCCCCCGCAGTGTGACTCCATGGATGACTATCCCCGGCATTCGGAGTTTGACTGGTGTCAGTACCTTGGTATAGGCCATATCCCAATCAGTGCTCTACCTCCGGGGTGAGCATTTCCACAGGCTAGCCCTAAAGCTATTTCGAAGAGAACCAGCTATTCCCGAGTTTGGTTAGCCTTTCACTCCTACCCACACCTCATCCGAGCATTTTTCAACATACAACGGTTCGGTCCTCCACTACCTGTTACAGTAGCTTCAACCTGGACATGGGTAGCTCACTCGGCTTCGGGTCCATCGCATGCAACTTGGTCGCCCGTTTAAGACTCGCTTTCGCTTCGGCTGCTGTGCGTAGCACATTAACCTTGCTACATACAATGACTCGCGGACTCATTATGCAAAAGGCAAGCGGCCACCCCAATAAATTGGAGCTACCACACCTTGTAAGCGTACGGTTTCAGGTTCTATTTCACTCCCCTAACAGGGGTTCTTTTCACCTTTCCCTCACGGTACTGGTTCACTATCGGTCATCGAGGAGTATTTAGCCTTGGAGGGTGGGCCCCCCAGATTCAGACAGGGTTTCACGTGTCCCGTCCTACTCAGGATCCTGATAGGGTGCACTCGGATTTCGTCTACAGGCCTTTCACCTTCTATGGAGCAACTTTCCAGGTGCTTCGACTATCGTTGTACAATCCCATGTTACAGTCCTACAACCCCAACAGCCGTAGCCGTTGGTTTGGGCTATTCCCGTTTCGCTCGCCACTACTAAGGGAATCTCGGTTGATTTCTCTTCCTCAGGGTACTGAGATGTTTCACTTCCCCTGGTCTCGCTTCTACGCTTTATTTAATTCAAACGCAGATATCCTGCTTATGCAGGATGGGTTTCCCCATTCGGAAATCTCCGGGTCAAAGTGTATTTGCCACTCACCGAAGCTTAACGCAGCTTATCACGTCCTTCATCGCCTCTCGATACCTAGGCATTCACCGTACGCCCTTATTAGCTTGATAAATCAAACTTTCTTACGATCACACCACGAAACGATTATCGTGGTGGATCTATTTTGCAGAAACTCTATACAGTTGTCAAAGAACAGGCTTCCAAACGAATTGGAAGAACAAGTGGTTCAAGGTGGTGATGTTGTGTGTCGGACAGGCCAGTTCCGCGCCGGGTCTCTTTGCGGAGAATGGTAGGCGTAACAGGATTTGAACCTGTGACCTCATCCTTATCAGGGATGCGCTCTAACCAACTGAGCTATACGCCTAAAGTGGGGTTTATGCTTCGTGTTGAACACGACGCCGGGAAGGCTGCAGCAAGTATTTTTTGATACGACCGAAGCCGAAGCAGTAAATAGTGGAGCCAGACGGGATCGAACCGACGACCTCCTGAATGCAAATCAGGCGCTCTCCCAGCTGAGCTATGGCCCCTCTGGTTGTCGAGAGATCCTTTGCAGGTCTCGCGACAAAAGGCGTTGTCATGACAAGTGTGACTTCGATGATAGTGACTTCGAATTAGAAACAATGTGGTTTGCAGAAATGTTAACCATTAAAAGGTTGAGATCGCCAGCAGTTACCTACTGGCAATATCCTTCTTGGCGAGCCGAAGCTCTAGGAATCCTTTAAGTTCTGAGATCTCCACCAAAAGGCTGCCGGTTACCCGGCGAAGAGCGTTGGCCCTTCATTTGATTGGAGTTCAGTTCTATCTGAATTCCGCCGCCAAGGATATTATCCTCGCTTTCCATAAACACCTTGAAGTTGGAGAGTTACGGAATGTAACCGACCACGACAAAAGTGGTAGATGGAAGCGTACTCCTTAGAAAGGAGGTGATCCAGCCGCAGGTTCCCCTACGGCTACCTTGTTACGACTTCATCCCAGTTACTAATCACACCTTCGGCGTCTGCCTCCCTTGCGGGTTGGCTCAACGACTTCGGGTGCAATCAGCTTCCATGATGTGACGGGCGGTGTGTACAAGGCCCGGGAACGTATTCAAGGGGCCGTAGCTGATGCCCCTTTACTAGCGATTCCGGCTTCATGTAGTCGAGTTGCAGACTACAATCCGAACTGGGGACGGTTTTGGGGATTGGCTCCACCTCGCGGCTTGGCTACCCATTGTACCGCCCATTGTAGCACGTGTGCAGCCCTGGGCATAAGGACCATACTGACTTGACGTCATCCCCACCTTCCTCCCGCTTATCACGGGCAGTCTCGTTAGAGTGCCCAGCACATCACTGTCTGATGGCAACTAACGACAAGGGTTGCGCTCGTTGCGGGACTTAACCCAACACCTCACGGCACGAGCTGACGACAGCCATGCAGCACCTGTGTCTTTAAAGCAGCTTTCGCTGGCACCCCCTCAAAGAGGGGTTAGCATGTCAAGCCCAGGTAAGGTTCTTCGCGTTGCATCGAATTAAGCCACATGCTCCACCGCTTGTGCGGGCCCCCGTCAATTCCTTTGAGTTTTAATCTTGCGACCGTACTCCCCAGGCGGTGTGCTTAACGCGTTAGCTCCGGCACGCACGGGGATAAATCCGCGCACGCCAAGCACACAACGTTTACGGCTGGGACTACGAGGGTATCTAATCCTCTTCGCTCCCCCAGCTTTCGTGCCTCAGTGTCAATATTCGTCCAGTAGGCCGCCTTCGCCGCCGGTGTTCCTCCTGATATCTATGCATTTCACCGCTACACCAGGAATTCCGCCTACCTCTCCGATATTCAAGCTCCGCAGTTTCGAACGCAGTTCCACGGTTGAGCCGTGGGCTTTCACGTCCGACATACGGTGCCACCTACGCACCCTTTACGCCCAGTAAATCCGAACAACGCTTGCCACCTCTGTATTACCGCGGCTGCTGGCACAGAGTTAGCCGTGGCTTCCTCTGCAGGTACCATCAAGTACAACTGGTATTAACAGTCATACGGTTTTTCCCTGCTGACAGGAGTTTACAACCCGAAGGCCTTCATCCTCCACGCGACGTCGCATCATCACACTTTCGTGCATTGTGAATGATTCTCGACTGCAGCCTCCCGTAGGAGTCTGGGCAGTGTCTCAGTCCCAGTGTGGCTGACCATCCTCTCAGACCAGCTACCCGTCTTCGCCTTGGTGAGCCATTACCTCACCAACAAGCTGATAGGGCCTGGGCCGATCTTTTAGCGAGAGATCCGAAGATTCCCCCTTTAGAAATTTCTCAATAAGAGAAACACCACATCCGGTATTAATCCACGTTTCCATGGGCTATTCCGAACTAAAAGGTACGTTACCCAGGTGATACTCACCCGTTCGCCGCTGTCCACTTAAGTTTCTCTTCCGAAGAATTGAAACAAAAGCTTCTCGCTCGACTTGCATGCCTAATCCACGCCGCCAGCGTTCGTTCTGAGCCAGGATCAAACTCTCCATTAGAAAAAATTGCGTAATAAATTACGACTTAAAAGTTGCATGGAATGACTCACGTCATTTCACGACTTAAAATTCGATCAACACTTCGAACAAACCACATCGTGTCTAATTCGAAGTCTTTCATCTCTGAAGCGGGGTAGTGCTTCAGGATGTCTGACAACATCACCAACTTGTCAAAGAACAGTGCGGTCGTTCCGTAGAACGTTGGACTCAGCTAGTAGCTTCATCCGGTATGCCGCGAAGGGCATTGTCTCCTCATCCCGAAGGATTTGTCAACGTTTATTACCGCAAAAGTTTCTGTCTCAAATGAGATCGTTTCAGGTCATCGTAGCACAGTGTTACCAAACCTCGGTTTGGTGATAGTCTTTGCCACTCAACGACTTGAGCTAATCTCGCTTGCCGAGGAAGGAGGCGGTTTGATGAGAATCATCTTGCCGGTCTCGCTTGCCGAAGCAATTGAGCTCTAAAAGAACGAGCGGGCATCTCTGCCACACCCTCAACTCTTCAGTCAACTGTTTTGTTCATCTTTCTGCGCGCCGTCAGGCGGCTCATGATGAGCGTTTGGTTGATTCCGAATTGGGGACGGCTTGCATAGGGAAGTTTTTCCCCCTGTCAACTCCTAGCGACTACTTTTTTCGAAACTTGTTAGAACCGGATGACTTGTTCCTGCAACGCCAGCGCGAGGCCTCGTTCAAGAACACCGGTATATTCGCCCTTTTTCCAGTTGTCCGGCGCGCAGGACTCGGAAAATTCAACCAGCAGGCGCTCAAGCAAATGAGGCGTGTCGAGAGCCAGCTTGTGCCGCAGCGCGTAGCTTTCCTCCCAGCCGAACTCCAACTGCAAGCGGTGCCGAAGAACCGGCAGGAGGACCCGCGCAAGGTCTTCGCCGTCCGCTCCGACCGCGTCTTCGCGGAAAAACAACGCCCAAGCCTTGGCGCCGAGAATCAGGGCCGTGGCGGCGCGCGGACCCAGTCCGTAGGCGAGATAGTCGCCGGTCAGCGCCTTGGCTTTCTCGCGTTGCTTGTCGGATACGTCCTGCATTTCGTCGGCCCGGCCGTTGGACGCGAGGTAGAGGTTGGCCACGTGAATTTCGACCGACGGGGCGGGTTGCACGGTCGGCACCAATGCCAGAAGCTCGCGGTACAGGGCCAGCGAGGCGTCCATGTCCTGTGGCAGCACGCCACCACTGGCAGACGGGATGGTCCCATCCGGCGGCGCGGTGCCTGCCCCGGCGGTCTTCAACATGATGCGACGCAGCACGTTTGCGCCCGGAACCGGCATATCGAGCATGAACATAAAGCGGTCGGCCTGCGCCTTGGGCAGTGCGTAGGTGCCTTCATGGTCGATCGGGTTCTGCGTGGCCAGCACCATGAAGGGTTCGGGCAGCAGGCGGCGTTCGCCGAGTACGGTCACTTGCTTCTCGGCCATGGCCTCGAGCATGGCGGACTGGGTTTTGGGCGTGGCACGGTTGATTTCGTCCGCCAGCAACATGCAGGTGAACACCGGACCCGCCTGGAACGACATCTTCGGCTTGGACAGGTCGTCGTAGTCCGGCGCGTAGGTGCCGGTGATGTCGGCCGGCATCAGGTCCGGGGTAAACTGGATCCGGCCGAAGGGCAGGCGCAGCGCGCGCGCGAGCGTTTTAACCAGTTCGGTTTTGCCGAGTCCGGGATTGCCCTCGAGCAGAACGTGGCCGCCGGTGTAGAGGGCGATGGCCGCGAAGCGCGCGATCTCGTCGACCCCGAACATCGTTTTCCGGACTTCCGAGAGAAGAGCTTGCGCGTGGTCGTAGGCACCTTGGTTAATCATGTCCCTTGCTAGCGCGAAAGTCGGCGGCGGGGCAAGGGAAGTCCGAACCCGAATACAGCGTCAGCGGGGCGCGGGAAGATAGGGGTTGTAAAGATAGGTTTGACCCCACGGGTCCGCCGGACCGCCTTCCACCCCACCCCCGAACGCGTCCCGGTATTTACGCGCGGGTTCGAAAAACAACACCCCGAGATCCTCGGCCAACAGCGAGTGACTGAACGCGAAGGGCGAAATCCCCGCGTCGAACTTCCACGCCACCAACACCGACAAACGGTCGCTGTCGAAATGGCGCGGCAGGTCGCGGTACGCCACCGCCGCCGAACGATAATCGAAAGCGCCGTCGACCATACCGCCGTCGCCGAGGTTCCCCAGCGTTCGGTACATCTTCCACAAGGTGTCGTGGATCGGCAGCAGTTCGTAGTCGGTCGGATCGAACACGACCGTGTCCGCGCCTGCCGCCCTGCCCTTCACCGGCGCCCCGTAAATGCCATGCCCACCGGACTCGACATAAACCACCGGACGCCCCTCCTCCATCTCCATCGGCGAACCCGCCAGTTTCCAGTCCGAACGCGGCCGGAAATCCTCGTCCGCCGCCGCATAAAGCTTCGTTCCAAGGTGCGCCTGAGTCGCCAACAGCACCGCCTTGCCGTCGCGCTTGCGCACCGCCACCTGCACGCTCTCGCCATCGTTCTCGTGCCAGCGCCCGAGCCAAAGAAAATTCGGATTGACCTCCCAATCCAAGGGATGGAACAAGAAATAAGTGAGAAACACATGTGTCTCCGACTCGACCAGCGCGTAGTACACCGCCGCCGGAAACGGCTCTCCCTCCGGCCACGAACGCAGCGACTGCTCGTTGTTTCGCCCGACCCAGTCGCCGTCGAAATCCATCCGTGTCGGCGTGTCCCAATGCCGTTTTGCGGGGTCGGCCGACACGCCTTGATGGATGCGCGGTGCGAAGCGTTCGAGCATTGCGCGCTGCGCCGGGGTCAGTTCTTCAGGTACAAAATCCGGCAAGTCCGAACGCGAGTCCAGCGCCGGGTCGCCGCCCGGATGCCGGTGGGTGCTGGCGCTGTAACACGCCGACAGAACGACCGCGCAGAACAAAAACAGCGGGATCATTTTTAAAAATTTGCAGCGGCGTTTCGTGCGTGATTTCATCCATTCCTCTTATGGTGAGACTTTGCCATACTATGGCAGAACCTTGCCACCTTATGGCAGACTTTTGCCACACTATGGCAAGTGTTTGCCATAAGGAGGCTCAGGCTTTTCGCGGCATATTTGCTCGATTTGGAGACCAGTTGGTGTGACCTTCACCCGCCTTGGAACCCGTTCATGTCCAGATGCGGAACGTGCCCGATGATTTGACCGTTCACACTCAAAAACCGGCAGTTCCCCTCGTGACGGTAAGCCATCAATTCCGGCAGTTCGGATTGGCGGTTCAAGTCGACACGAACGAACGGACCAAAACCGCCCATTTTTTCGAAATAGACGAAGCCGTTCCGGCGCGGCAAAAGCACCCCGGTATGCAAAGTCTCGATCCAAAAGCCGCCCCAGGAAACATTGTGGAACAAAACGAGGCCCATCTCTTTAGGGAAGGTGATCCCATGCGTGGCCCAATGCGTATCAAGAACCGATTGTAAGGCGGCGGCATCCAGTCCCCCAGAGCGAACGTGACCCGGAACGGGAAGCCGGGAAAACAGAATACGGTCCCGCTGGAGGCTGCGTTCACTGCGCGCCTGCCCCGTGCAGGATTGGTAGCGTTCGGCAAGCCAGCCGTCTTCATGGAACAAGGCTTCCTGATATTTTTTCGGGTCGAAGCTCGGTATTGGCGACTCGACCTGGCCGATGAAAACCGGTTCGGGCAGCGATGTTTCGGCATGAGTTAAAAAGTGGTTGGTCACGATTAGCATGGCGTCGAAACAATTGATCTGCCAGCCAAGCCGTTCGGGGTCGGCCGGAAATCGGCGCAGATACTCAGCAGCGTCCTCTGTGGAGGACGCCATGAAAAAGGCCTTCGTGTCCATGGCTTGATCCGGACTGCCGGCCCGCGCCTCCATGGCCTTGCGGATGAAGCGTACTTCGCCAGGTTCGGCCATGTGGCGTTTCAGGATCCGCGACATGCTGCGGATCTCGCCGGGTGTTTCCAAAAGCGAGACGCGGACCGTTCGCGACGGGGCGTCGGTGAGACCTGAGACGAACGCTCCGCACAATGCCCCCAAGGCGATGCCGAGCAGAAATCGCGTGCTCCAAATTTTCCATGCGTTTCCCATACGCCATGTGCAGACATCCCTCGGGAAGTTTTGTTCAACGACGCGCGGCAAGATCTGAGGATGCGTCAGCCGCGGGACGGTCGCGCCCCGTCGCCGAACCTCAGCGTCTTCTCGGGTTCAGCACTTGCTGCTGCGCTTTGACCGACAAGCCGCTGACCGGCAGCCAGGCGACGACGGCTTCTTTGTTTTGACGCGCCATGGCCTGCGCCGAACGCACGAGCGAGCGTTCGCGCACTTTGGGATCGGTGATGCTGTTGGCCACGCGGATCGCCTCGGCGGGATCCTTGCCGTCGATGCGGTCGGCGATCGCCTCGCGCGCGCTGTCGAGTCCGGGGTCGCGGCTGGCGTCGACCCAATCGACGGCTTGGTCGATCTGGTCGTTCGGCCATTGGCGGGCGACGTAGGCATTGGTTCGGTCCTGCATGTCGCGCGGCAGCGAGGCGGCCCACTCGGCGGCGGCCTGCGGGTCCTTGGCGGCCCATTCGCCGGCGGCGCGTCCGGAGACGGTATCGGTCATGTGCGGGGAATCGAGATTGGCGTCGATCCAGGCGGCGGCGCGGTTGGGATCGGTTTTGGCCCATTCGTCGGTGACCTCGTCGATCACTTTGCTGTTCACGCGCGCGTCGTCCATGTTGCGTTCGAGCCAGGCCATGGCGGCGGAGGGGTTGGTCTCGGCCCATTCGTCGGCGGCCTCTTCGAACATCTGCGAGGTGAGAAAATCGGAACCGCGGTTCTGGTCGACCCAACGGGCGAGTTCGACGCCGTTGTCCTTGGCCGCTGCCATGGTGGCTTTGCCGAGAACGTAGCGCACATAATTCTCGTCGGTCTCGCTGGTGATCTGCTGGTTCAAGGTGCGGGTGGCCCAGTCGAGGGTCGCGCCGCGTCCGCGCTTGGTGTATTCGCGCAGCAGGGTGTCGACGGCGGCGCCGCGCATTCTGCCGGACGCCATGTCGGCCACGTAGTCGCTGGCCTCGGTGATGTTGGCGCGGGCGTATCCGCGCAGGAAACCATCGTGCATTTTGTTGGCCAGGCCCTCGTCTTGTTCCTTCATGAAATCGAAGGCACCGGCGGGATCGTTCTCGGCCCAGGCGCTGAGCGCCCACGTACCGCCGTAGCCGACCTTGCGTCCTTCCTTATTAAGCCACGCGTACTCGGCTGCGGCGCGTCCGTCGACTTGTGCCCAGGCGTGCATGAACATGCGGAAGTGTTGGTCGGTGTTCCAGTTGCGTTCGGAGTTCTCGAACGCGGCCAACATGCTGCCCGCGTTCTCAGCGGTGAGCTGCGACAGCATGTGCGCGACGATCAGGTTCTGGGTGATGCGGTCGTCGCTGTTGAGCGCGGACGGCAGCATCTCACGGATTTGCGCGTCGGTCACGAACGAGGCGCCGGCGGCCGCGCCGCCATGCATGTCGGCCCGCCCGGGTCCGTCGAAGGCCCCCGACTCGAGCGTCGCGATCGACGCGTCGTCATCCTCGTCGAACCCGTCCTGCGGGATAAACTCGACGGTGCGCACGACCCGTTCCTCGACAATGGCTTGCGGTTCGGTGGAGGAAGGATTGTCGGGTTCGCCCTGCGGAGCAAGGGAACGGCCGAGCAGGAACACCACGGCAAGCGAGGCGATCCAGAACGCGCTGAGGAGGAGATTTCGATTCATACTTGTGGAAAGTACGCCATGGTTGGCGATTTTTCCACACGGCTTTTGCCGCATCCAGCCTGAGAGGGATTGGCTCGGCAGAGGTGCGCCAGCGCTGCCCCTCCTTAACATGGAATGTTATGCCGTGTCTGTGGGAATTGAGGGTGGACACCCGGCTGTCCGGGAGTCCCCTCACAGATCCCGGCGTGCGGTTTTCTCGCACCGGGCTCCTCGAAAAGACGCTTTGTACGGGTCACGGGAAGAGCGTAGGCTGCTTGACGGGCTCGGTGATTCTCGGACTGGCAAGACCGAGGTCCGCGCACATCCGCGTGAACCCGGACCACCGGTAGCTCCGGCGTTGACTCGTCGGTTCAGCCATTTGAACAGCAGACGCTTGGCCAGATGGAAGAACTTCGCCAGCGAGCGGTAGTTGCCCACCACTCCATAGTACTTCCAGTAGCCACGGAGTTTCGCGTTGAGGTCCGCTTTTGACTCAAGTTCAGGCTCAGGACCGCGGACATGGGACGCGCGGTAGAATGGATGATAAAATTGACGCGCCGCTTTGGTGCTGTCGACGCGTTCGATCTTGTACTATTTTAACCCATGCCAAGGACAACAAGAACAACGACCGATCTCACCGCATGGACAAGGATGCTTCTTCTTCCGTGCCTGATTCTTTCTCTTCATGCTGCGGAACCGGCGCCCTTCAACGCGGAACTCGGCGGGCCGCAACGAACGGGCCTGATGCCCTCGCTGCCGGACGGAAAACTCGCAAGCTATGAGCGACAGTCCTCGCACGTGTTCGATCTAGAGGTGGAGAATTCCATCATCGTGGATCAGTGGAAAACGTGCGGCAGCAACCCGGCGGGGGGCTTACGTTTTGCCGATTCCAGGGTGTTTCTCCAAAACGCGGACCGGATGATTGGCCTTCAAACGGACGACCTGTCGTGGCAGTTCAAACTACCGTCGATGGGCTATCCGAGTCCTTGGCAATTCGACCGCCCCTCCTTGGGCAGGGTCAACGTTTCCGAACACAAATATAAGAACCTTTTCTTCTTCGACCATAGCGCTGCCGCCTCTCTCGTGGACAACGATACCCTCTATTTTTTAGAGCGACCGACATACGACCCAATGTACAGAATGTGGATGCGTAATAGACCACAGGTCAACCAGCTTGCAGCCTACAGCATCCCGTCAGGCAAGGTGCCAATGCAGAACTGGATCTTCGATCTTTCCGGCGGGAGTTTTCTTGGCGAGCCGGTGCTTGTCGATGACCTGCTTTTTGCCCCGTTCCTGCAAACGAACCAGCTCGGCGTCGTCGCGGTCGAGGCGGCCACGGGGAAGCCCCGGTGGCAGACAATTGTTGGAGCGAGCGGCAATATAAATCCATTTATTTCCGCCAGCATTGCCGTCGAAGGTGACGACATCTATATGCTGCCAGGAAACAAGAGCCTCAGTTGTTTAGATTTGAAAACTGGAGCCCTCCAGTGGCGCATGAACTACCCCCAGGATCTGTCCCCAAGGCCGATCTTCACCTGGTCTCCCCGGCTAAAACATGGCATAAAAACCGATTCGAAGCAGCCAACGGCGACCAACTGGATGCTCACCCATGACGATCTTCTGATCTGTATGCCGTCCGACGGGGAAATCTTCTGCATCGATCGGACCACACGAAAGCTCGAATGGGTAACATTCCGTTATCCGAAACTAAGCAAAGACCTTCTGCCCACCAAGAGCTACCCCTTGGGCATCGCAAAAGGCGCCCTCTTTCTCGGATCGAGCAATGCGGTCCTTCGATACAGACTGAAGGGTGGCAGGCTGGACGCTAGTGCTCAGTTGAACCGTTCGCTTGGGCGGGGAATGATCACCGCCGAAGGCATCTACATGCCCGACGGCGGCGATATCTGCCTCTTTGATTTCGATCTCAAACGCCTCGAAAGGGCAAGCTTTTCAACCGATGAGCCGCTCGGAAATCTCTACTCGGATGGCAAGAGGTTGTACCACCGCGGCCCATACCGGGTGGACACCTTTACCCCGCCCGCCGAGTAATCATGCCGCGATGAAGCGCGGCCGAGATCACTCGACCCGACTTCGAACCCGGTAAAACTGCAGTGGCGGTTCAGTGCTGTCGAACAGGTCGATCATCGAACCCGTTCCGGGCAAGTTGACCACCTCGTCGGACCAGCTTCCGTCACTCAGATCGGGGCTGCACTGAACATCATACAAGCGTTCGGCGCTGCTTGGAAAACCGATCGAAAAACCGTCCGGGGTTTTGCTGCACAGGATGATCGGGTAGGCCCCGCCGTCGTTCGGATCGGTGTCGGCGAGATACTCGTCGCCATTGACGACTCCGTCGCCGTCACCATCCAGCGCCGCGTCGTCGACCAGAGGATCCAGCCCGAACGCGGCCTCCCAAAGGTCGGGCATGCCGTCGCCGTCGGAGTCGCCGTCGTGCATTAAAATGACCAGCGCCTTGCGCGCTTCGGCACTGTCATCGAACGCGCCGGAGACGCCGCCGCGGCCGCGCAAGTGCGTGCCGACCAGCGGCGCGCCGCCCGGACCCGAGAACAAGCGGATGCGCAAGCCGCGGGCCGTCACCGGCGCATTGGTCGCCCCACCCCACTGATAAATCCCGTCGTCAATCCAACCGCCGACACCCTCTTCAAAGGTCTGCCAACCGCTGAGCGTGCGGATCTGAATGTTCCACGCCGTGCCGGCTTGCGGATCCGCCGGCCCCGAACCGCCGATACTCAACTGGTTGAAATTTTTCGGCGTCGGCCAGGTGCACTGCCAGATGACCGAGGCGCTTTCGGCGCGCACGCCTGCGTTCACCCCGGGGAGGATGCCGAAGTCGTTGGACGCGGTCACCGTCTGGTAGTTGTTGCTGGCCAGATGGTAGAGAATGTCTTCCGGATCGCCGCGGCGGGTGTTGGTCGAAATGCCGAAGGTGGTTATCGTGGTGCTCGGATCCAGCGCGAGATTTTGATCGTTGGCGGGCGCATTGTCGCCGAACCACGCCGGGTCCGTCGCCACGACAATCGCGAGATTGGTGCTCGCCGTCGCCTGCAGGCCCGCTGCGTCGGTGACCGTCAGACGCAACACGAAGCTGCCGGACTGGCTATACGAGTGGGCCACGGTCGGACCCGACACCACGGCGGAGCCGTCGCCAAAATCCCATTCGTAGGCAGTGATCGAACCCGGCACCGGCGCGGCGCCAGAACCCGTGAGATCGAACGAGCCGAGTCCGGACGCGCCCAGTTGCGCGCCATTGGTCCAGGCGTTGATCACCGCGACCGGCGGCGACGCGCTCACCTGAACCAGGCGCGAGGTGGTGTCCGAAAGCCCCGCGAGGTCGCTGACGGTGAGCGATACCAGATACGGTCCGTCCGCGGGATACACATGCGCCGGAGCGGGTTCGAGGCTGCCGGTGCCGTCGCCGAAATTCCAAAAGTAGGTAACCGGACCCGCGAGATCGTAGGAGGCGCTGGCGTCGAATTGAATGCCCAATTCGAACCCGGTCGCCGCGAACAAGGCCACGGGCGGCTCCTGCACCACCGTCACAGACTGGGTCGCGCTCGCGTTCAAGCCCTGCGAGTCGGTGACCGTGAGCACCACATCATAACTCCCGACAGCGGCATACACATGGGTCACCGAACCCACCACCACATTGGTCGCGTTGGTCACGTTCGACGGGATGGATCCCGCCGTCAGTAAAATCGTGCTGGCCGCGCCGTCACCGAAATCCCAATCGTAACGCACAATCGAACCGTCCGGATCGCCCGAGCCGGCCGGATCGAAGACCACGGTTCGTTCCAGCGGCGCCACCGCAAACGCGGCCACGGGTGCTTGGTAAAACGCGTCGACCCGGTTGGTGACGCTCGCGCTCAAGCCCTGGCTATCGGTCACCGTGAGCACGATATCATAGGTTCCCGGCACCGCGTAGTGGACGACGATGGGCGCGCCCGCGGTGCTGACGCCGCCGGTGGCGACGACGATATTGGTCGGTGTGACCAGCAGGATATTGGGGATGTTAGTCGCCCGGCCATCACCGAAGTCCCAGGCCAGTTCCACGATCTCGCCATCGCTATCGCCGGACGCGGAGGGATCGAGTTCGAAGCGCAGCAGCGCGTTGGTGACGACCGTGAACGCGGCCACCGGCGCTTCGGCGAACACCGTGACCGCGTTGGTGGTTACATCGCTGGCACCGTCGTCGTCGATGACCGTGAGAACCACGTCGTAGGTCCCGATCTCGGCGTACTGATGGCTGGCCGTCACCCCGTTGGCGGTCGCCCCGTCGCCGAAATCCCAGTTGAAACTGACGAGGCTGCCGTCGGGGTCCGAGGCGAACGAGCCGTCGACCTCAAGCGTCAGTTGCACCACCGTGCTGGCAAAGGCGGCCGTCGGCGCTTGCGGCGTGATCGTCACCGAACGCGTGGTGCTGCCGACCAGTCCGTCGTTGTCCGTCACCGTGAGTCTGACGTCAACCGTGCCGAAGCCGGCGTAGTCGTGCGTCGCCATCAAGCCGCTGCCAGTGCTGCCGTCGCCGAAGTCCCAGGCGTAGGTCGTGATGCTGCCATTCGGATCGTTCGAGGCCGACGCGTCCACCGACAAGGTTCGGGACGTGCTGCTCGCCGTGAACGAGGCCATCGGCAACTGTGCTTCGTTGACGACCAACGAGAAAGCACGGCTGTGGCTGCCGCTGCTGTCGGAGACTTGCACGCTGAAGCCAAAGGTGCCGCTTTGGGTCGGGGTGCCGGTGATCAAGCCATTGGACTGCAAGGACAAGCCCGGCGGAAAGACACCGCCGGCACGGGTCCAAACGCGTGGGGCACCGACCGCGGCGCCACCGCCGGAGGCGAACGAGAAGGTGTAACTCTCGGCCTCGCGCGCGTTCGGCACGACACTGGTGGTCACGCGCAACGGCGCGGTGCCGGTCGGTGGTGCGAGCAGCGGGCCGATCACGCGAAACCATTCGGTGGCCATTTTCTCTTCGGCCACCGCCGTCGGATGCAGTCCGTCGAGCATGTCAGGCGGGTTGATGCTGATACTGCCGTTGTTCATATTGGCGACCAACACCGGCGAGGTCACCGTGCTTCTGCTGGCCGCGAGCGGCGGGATCAGGCTGTTGAAATAGTTGACGAAGTTGCCCGCGCTCGGATCCCAGACCGGACGCGCTGGCGTGATCTGCGCCAGCACCACGACGACCCGCGGATTGTCGGCGCGCAGCGTGTCGATAATCTCCCCCAACTTGTCGCGGGCGAAGCGCATGCCGGCGTTGGAGTGGAAAAAAAGGTCGTTGCTGCCGAGATGGATCAGGGAGATTTCCGGCGTGTAGCCTTGCAGCCATTGGGTCAGACGACCACTGCCCTCGCCGGTGACGATGCCGCTGAGAAACTCGCTGGTGTTCGCGGCCGAATGACCCTCGTGGTTTTTGTCCCAGACGCCCGGCGGATTGGGATTGCCGTCCATGCCGAACTGCGAGCCGACAAAGTCAACATAGGAGGTATGCCCCGCAGCGGCGAAGTCCTGCCAGAGATAGAAGCGGTAACTGCGGTGGGTGCCACCGAGCCAGTTCCACAACGAGGCGGTGATCGAATCGCCAAGCGGCTGGATTTTGATGCTGTTGGACGGACGCAGGATAATGTCGCGCGAAGCGCTCAAGGCCGGCGAACCGGCATCGGTCACGGTCAACCGCACCCGAACCACATGCCCGGCCGCGGCGGCCGGAATCGAAACCGTGCAGCGGCTCGCGTTCGGATTGTTGATCGGCACCGTGCCCGTGAAACTTGTCCCGCCAGAGCCACGCACAATCGACCAATCAAAGAAGAGGGTGTTCGAGTCGGGGTCGTAGGAGCCACCGGCGGTCAGGGGAACGGCCACGTTCGTCCGCACGAAATGCTGGTTCAAGGCCGAACTGCCGTTCAAAGTGACCACCGGAGGCACATTCGCGTTCGCGGCTTGGCCAAGCAACAGGCTGGCAAGCACTACCAGAGGAAGGAGGGCCGATCTGCTCAAAATCGAAACGGCTCGGCTCCCCAGAAGTGACCCGAGGGTCCATTTTTTCGTTGTTTCTATGGAATCAGATGATTGCTCGTTCATTGGGTCAAAACTCCCCGTTTTGCGTTCCTTTTGCCCATTCAGCGCCTCACGGATGGGACGTTTAGGACCAAAATTCAAACGTTTTGGCGATTTTTTCGTCCGAAAACAATTGAATGAAGGGTCACGCATCCCGTAGCTTTGTCATCTTTCGGAGTTTGTCGCCCCACGAACTCCATATTTTATAAGAAAATGGGGCATTTATTACAAAAGGACATATCGAGTGAAATCCCTGACAAAGAATCAGATAATATCTAAAATCGCCGAAGAAGCCGAAATCTCCAAGTCTCAAGCGCGCGCCGCAATAGACGCCATCGCGGACCTTTCCATAAGGTACGCGGCCGCCGATGACGGGTTCACCATCCCCAACTTCTGCAAAGTGCAGATCAAAACCCAACGGGAACGGACCATGCAGGATCCCCGCACCCGCGAGGTGCTGGAAATTCCCGCAAAACGGAAACTTCGCTTCACCCTGAAGAAGGTCGCCAAGCAAGCGATCCTCACCCGCGACCAGGAGCTTGGCCTGTCGATTTAAGTCGACCGCAAGCCGACTCCCCCTTAGCAAACCGTGGCCGAAGATTCGGCCACGTTTTTTTTGGATATCATGAACGACAGCACAAACACCCCGAAAACCTTGGACACCCCGATCCGCGAACTGCTCGCCGCGGCCAAACGCCCCCTGCTCTCCTACGAGTTTTTCCCGCCCAAAAGCGGCAAGGCCGAAGCCAACTTGAAGCGCAGCATCGAAGTGCTCAGGGAAACCCAACCCGACTTTGTGACCATCACCTACGGCGCGGGCGGTTCGACCCGTGAGAAGACCCGCGCGGTCGCCGGTTGGCTACGCGAAGCCGGACTCGGTCCGGTCATGCCCCACCTCACCTGTGTTGGTTCGAGCCAGCAGGAATTGCGCGAGATCGCCGACGAGTTACACGCCGACGGCTATCGCAACATCATGACCCTGCGCGGTGACCCGCCCCAAGGAAAAGACGAGTTCGTGCCTGCCCCCGACGGATTCGCCTACGCCAACCAGCTAGTCGAGCTGCTCAAAGAACGCCACGACGACTTCTGTCTCGGCGTCGCCGGTTACCCGGAAAACCATCCAGAATCGGACGACACCGATTCAGATATTCGCCATCTCAAAACCAAAGTCGACGCCGGTGCCTGCTTCGTCACCACCCAGCTGTTCTTCGACAACCAAGTCTACTTCGACTTCGTCGGCCGCTGCCGCGCCGCCGGCATCACCATTCCGATTCTGCCCGGCCTGCTACCAGCGACCTCGCTCAAGCAAGTCTCCCGCTTCGCCGACATGTGCGGCGCCTCGTTCCCCCCGGAACTGCGCGACCGCATGGCTGCCGCCGGCAGCGAAGGCCGCGCCGCCGAAGACGCCGGCATCGACTGGTGCCTCGAACAAATTCAAGGCCTGTTCGAAGGCGGCGCCCCAGGCGTGCACCTCTACGTGCTCAACCGGTCACGCGCCCCCTTGCAATTACTGCGTCGCGGCTTCGCTTAGGTAACGCCGAATTCATTCGGCGTTTGTCGTGGCGGAATTCATTCCGGCGCGCCCAAGCGTCGTATGCAAGCAGGAAAAGCAGGACTCACGGGGACCTGACTGTAACGCCGAATTCATTCGGCGTTCGTCGTGGCGGAATTCATTCCGGCGCGCCCCAAGCGTCGTATGCAAGCAGGACTCACGGAGACCTGAGTCTACAGTTTAAGGCCGAACAAAGATCGAACTCGTCACAACCCGTTCGACCAAAAAACCAAAACTGCGCTCTTCCTTCTCCAACTCCGCCAGAATCGCATCCAATTCCGGCCGGTCCGAAATCTCCATCCCGCGCCCCAAGGCGTAGGCCATCAGTTTCTCCGTCAGCGCCCGAGCAAACTTCTCCTTCTCCTGCATCAGTCCCGCCCGAAACTGCTGCACGTTGCTGAACCTCACCCCGCTCGGTAATTCACCCGACGCGTCGATCTTCACTCGCCCTTTCCGATACCCGCTTCGGTATCGCCCGATCGCGTCGAACGGCTCTAGCGCGAAGCCTAGAGGATCGATCTTTCGATGACATTCGGCGCAAGCGGGGTCACTCCTATGTTTTACTAATTGCTCGCGAATCGTCGTCGCCCCGCGGATGTCCGGATCGAGTGGCTCGACGTCCGGCGGTGGCGGGGATGGGGGGGTGCCGAGCAGGTTCTCCAGCAACCAAACCCCGCGCACGATCGGCGAGGTATCAACTCCGTTCGCCGTCACCGTCAAGACGCTGGCCTGGCCGATCAAGCCGCCGCGCGCCGTGCCCGCCAAGCTGACCTTTTCGAACCCGCGCCCCGCCGGCTTCTCACGCAGACCGTACAGCCGCGCCAAGGCCGGATTGGCGAAGGTGTAATCACTCTGGATGAACTCGTCGATGCTGCGTCCCTCGTCGAGGATATGCCGCGCAAACAGAAAGGTCTCGCGCCGCATCGCCGCTTGAAGGTCATCGCGGTAATACTCGCCGAACAAATTTCGATCCGGCGGCGTCTCGCCCAAGGCGCCCAAGGTCAGCCAGCTGTCGAGAAAGCCATTCACGAACCGATCCGATTTCGGATCCGCCAGCATCCGCTTCACCTGCGCCCGCCGCACCGCCGGATCGCGCAAACGTCGCTCAGCCGCGAGCTTGAGCAGTCGCTCATCCGGCGTGGTCGCCCAAAGAAAATACGACAAGCGCGCAGCGATCGCGGTGTCTTCCAACATCCCTTCCTCGTCCGCCGCCTCTTCCAAATAGAGGAAGCCCGGCGAACACAACATCGCTTTCAATCCGTCGCGATAGGCATCGTAGGATGCGATCCCCTGCCCTTGCCGTGCGGCGATCACCGCCAAGATTTGGTCCACCTCCGCGGCGGTGGCGGGGCGGCGATACACCTTGGCCATGACGCGTTCCAGGTTGGCCCGGTTGCGCGCGGCATCAAATGTGTTGCCGCCGAGCAGATCGACCTGAGTGGGAGTCGGCCACTGCAAACTCAAGGGTCCGCGAACGAACACACTGTCGATGCGAATGTGCGGCAGGCTGTCATCAGCCATACCCCGAACCAGATATTTCTCGGCACTCTCCACCTTCTCCTTCTCACCGATGTTCTCCAGTTTTCGGCCGAGCAAGATGTGCGCCGGACGCATGCGGTCGGAGCCG
>Ga0209828_1001509_pt1 | contig 20877 bp, 14 predicted proteins | sample MaitaG_FD_187429 | JGI IMG/M metagenome (GOLD analysis project Ga0209828, IMG submission 187429) | Marine algal microbial communities from Maine, USA - Maine_Asex2 metaG (SPAdes) (version 2) | ecosystem: Host-associated > Algae > Red algae > Unclassified | place: Maine, USA | collected 2015-01-05
CATCGAAAAATCTAACAACTCAACAATCGAGCAATCGACCAAGCCTATAAAAATAAAACTTAAAATACACAAAGACGAGTATTTTGAAAAGGTAACACAAATGTTATCTCATATAAACCGTGGCGACATTTACGAAGCCAATTTTTGTCAAGAGTTTTATGCTAAAAACACAATTATTCAACCTTTAAAAATCTATAATAAGCTTAATGCTATTTCAAAGCCGCCTTATGCTACGTTTTTAAAAGTTAGAAATAACTATTTATTATCTGCTTCTCCAGAACGTTACATAAAAAAAGTAGGCACTAAAGTGATTTCTCAACCTATTAAAGGTACAGCAAAACGCGACACGGACCATATTATGGATTCAATTTTAAAAAACGATTTGGTAAGTGATGAAAAGGAGCGAAGCGAAAATATAATGATTGTAGATTTAGTACGTAACGACCTTTCGCAAACAGCCATAAAAGGTAGTGTTAAAGTAGAAGAGCTTTGTAAAATCTACACGTTCGACCAAGTACACCAAATGGTATCTACAATAGTTTCAGAAGTAACAGAAAATACAAACCCAATAGATATAATAAAATCTACATTCCCAATGGGAAGTATGACGGGAGCACCAAAAATTTCAGCAATGAAAATTATTGAAAACCTTGAAGAAACTAAACGCGGTTTATATTCAGGAAGTGTAGGTTATATAACTCCAAATGGCGATTTCGATTTTAACGTTGTTATTAGAAGTATTCTTTATAATGAAACCAAAAAATATGTGTCGTATTCCGTAGGTGGTGCAATAACAGCTAAAAGCGATCCGCTAAAAGAATATGAAGAATGTTTAGTTAAAGCAAAGGCAATGCGAACTGTTTTAGAAAATTAATAAATGGAAAACACCTTTACCATTACACTCCATAACACAGCATTATTTGGGCAATACTGGAAACCAGAAATAGCTAAAGCAGTAATTGTTTTAGTGCATGGTATGGGAGAACATTCTGGACGCTACAAAGAATCTGTAATCCCTTATTTACTTAAAGCAAACTATGCAGTAGTGGCTTACGATCTATTTGGACATGGTAAAACCAAAGGTAAACGTGGTAATTGTCCAAGCTACAATGCCCTCTTAGATAGTGTTGAACTTACAATAGATAAAGCAAAAACGTTATTTAAAAATGTACCAGTGTTTATTTATGGTCACAGTTTGGGTGGGAATATTGTAATTAATTATGCTTTAAAGCGGCAGCCAAAAATTAAAGGCATTATAGCAACAAGTCCATTTTTAAGACTAGCATTTAAACCACCAAAATGGAAAGTTGCTTTAGGTAAATTAATGTTGCATGTTTTTCCGTCTATTACATTACCTAGTGAAATTGATGTAGAAGCTATTTCAAGTATTCCTAGTCAAGTACAACATTATATTCAAGATCCTTTAGTTCACGATAAAATTAGCCCTAATTACTTATTTCCAGTCATAGAAGCTGGTGAATATGCCATTACAAATGCGTGTAAGCTAAATGTTCCTGCATTTATAACTCATGGCACTGCAGACAGGATTATAGACTTTAAAGGCTCTGTAGCTTTTTGTAAAAACAGTAAATTTGTAGATTTAAAACTATATCAAGATTGCTATCATGAGTTGCACCATGATATTTGCGCACAAGAAATGATGAAAGCAATTGTAGATTGGTTAAACCAACACTAAAATATTAAAATCGAATTAATTTACACGTAAAAATTGTAAAAAACGTACCTTTACAAGGTGCAGGAAAAATTTAAAAAACATATAGATTCTCATCTAACATTTCTTAAAGAAAAAAGGCTATTAATAGCCATTTCTGGCGGATTAGACAGCGTAGCGTTAACATACCTTTGCAAAGCATTAAAATTTGAAATAGCATTAGCGCACTGCAATTTTAATTTAAGAAATACAGAAAGCGATGCAGATGAAAAGTTTATTCTTGATTTAGCCAAAACACTAGATTTAGAAGTGTTTATTCAGCATTTTAACACTAATGATTATGCTAAAGAAAACAAACTGTCAATCCAAATGGCAGCAAGAGCATTGCGTTATAATTGGTTTCAAGAATTAGCAACACTGTTAAATTTCGACTATATTATAACGGCACATCATGCAGACGATAATTTAGAAACCTTTCTTATTAATTTAACACGTGGAACAGGATTAAATGGTTTAACAGGTATCCCAGAGACCAACGGAAATATTGTAAGGCCTTTGTTAAAATTTTCTAGAGAAACAATAGAAAATTACGCTAAAAAGCAAAATATAAAATGGAGAGAAGATAGTAGTAATGCTTCAACTAAATACTTAAGAAACCAATTAAGACATGAGGTTATACCTAAATTAAAAGAACGTAATCCTTTAATGCTTCAAAATTTTGAAAACACTTTACAAAACTTAAATGATACCGCAGATATTGTAGAAGAAAGTGTGGACGCTGTTTTAAAACGAACCATTGTATCTATAAGTAACGAAGAAATAATCTATGATATTTCTAAATTTACCAAACTTAATAATCCTAAAGCTTATTTAGTAGAAGTTTTTAAACCATTTGGTTTTAAAGCGTTTAATGATATTGAAAATTTACTATCCGCACAAAGTGGAAAACAAATTTTTTCAGAAACACACAGATTAATAAAAGACAGAACACACTTAATTTTGGCAGCATTGCCTTCCGAAGAAAAAAATAGTGAAATTACTATTACTAAAGAGGAAAAAAATAAGCCTGTTTTAAACGGAATTTTGTCCTTTAATAAAGCAGATGCAATAACAAAAACGTCTGGTAATGAAATTTTTGTTGATGCTGAAACATTAAGCTATCCTTTAACTGTTAGAACTTGGGAGGAAGGCGACTATTTCTATCCTTTAGGGCTCAATGGTAAAAAGAAATTAAGCAAATATTTTAAAGATGAAAAACTATCTTTGTTAGACAAAGAGAAATGTCTTTTATTGTGCAGCAAAAATGAAATTGTTTGGGTTTTAAACTATCGCGCAGACGAGCGTTTTAAGGTTACAAAAAAAACTAATAAAATATTAAAAATATTACTTAAATAATGAAGAAAATCTTAGCTTTATTAGTCTTACTATTTTCTATGCAAACTCTATTTGCACAATTAGAACCTGTGAAATGGAAAACCAGTGTTGAAAAAATTTCTGGAACAGAATATAATTTAATCTATTCCGCAGAAATAGAAGACTATTGGCACTTATACGCTCAAAACTTACCAGAAGGCGGTGCTATTCCTACAAGTTTTGTTTACGATTCTATTGCAAGAACAAACGACTTTAAACTTGTTGGAAAAACAAAAGAAAGTAAAAGCATTACAAAGTTCGATAATGTGTTTCAAATGGATTTAACTTACTTTGATAATGAAGCCATTTTTACTCAAAAAGTAAAAATTTTAAATTCAGATATCTCAAGTATAGTTGCCGAAGTTGAATATCAAGCTTGCGACGATACTAAGTGTATTTTTGAAAGCGAAGTGCTCACTTTTAAATTACCATTAAAAAAGAAACAATCTAATATTTTAGAACCAGTAAAGTGGACATCGAAAGCCAAGAAATTATCGGAAACAGAATACGAGATTACTTATACCGCATTAATAGACGATAATTGGCATTTTTACAGCCAAAAACAGGACAATGAACTTGGACCAATTGCGTCTGAATTTACATTCGACACCTTCTCTAAAGATTTTGAATTAATTGGGAAAACAAAGGAGTCCAAATTTGTTCGTAAGTTTGAACAAGCATTTCAAATGCAGGTAAATTATTTTGAAAATGTAGCGACATTTAAACAAAAATTTAAAATTTTAAATCCTGAAGCTAAAGTTATAAAAGCTGCTGTTTATTTTCAAGCTTGTGATGACCAAAAGTGCTTAGCACCAGAAGAATTTGAATTTGAAACATCTTTATCAGGCGAGGCATTAGTAGATTCTGAATCTGGAATTTTAAGTGATGTGGATATAAAAAGATCTGGAGATTTAAAATTAGGAGTTACAGGTTGGGAAAAATTCAAAAAAGAAGAAGTTGGAGAGAAAAGCAATTTTAACATTTTCTTTTTAGGTTTTTTAGGAGGATTAATTGCTTTGCTAACGCCATGTGTATTTCCTATGATACCTTTAACGGTATCATTTTTTACAAAAAGTTCTGGTAACTCTAAAAAAGGAACCGCTAATTCTATTATGTATGGTTTTTTTATTTTTCTAATATACTTTTTATTAAGCTTACCATTTCATGTTTTAGATTCTTTAGATCCAGAAATCCTTAATAATATATCTACAAATGTGACCTTAAATATTATCTTTTTTGTGGTATTTATTGTGTTTGCTTTTTCTTTTTTTGGGTATTTCGAATTAACATTACCACAGTCTTGGAGTGCAGCTTTAGATAGTAAAGCCAATAGTATTGGAGGAGCAATAGGCATCTTTTTTATGGCTTTAACCTTAGCAATTGTATCGTTTTCTTGTACGGGACCAATTTTAGGAACCTTATTAGGAAGTTCGTTATCTACAGATGGTGGAGCCATACAATTAACAGCAGGAATGAGTGGTTTTGGTTTAGCATTAGCTTTACCATTTACACTATTTGCAATGTTTCCAAAATGGTTAAACTCACTACCAAAATCTGGTGGATGGTTAACTACAGTAAAAGTCGTTTTAGGCTTTATAGAAATTGCTTTAGCCTTTAAATTCTTATCACAAGCAGACTTAGTAAAACATTGGGGCATTTTACCAAGAGAAATATTTATTGGTATTTGGATTATTGTTGGTATTGGATTACTATTATATTTATTCGGAAAAATTAAATTTCCACACGATGGACCATTTAAGAAGCCAACAAAATGGAGATGGTCTTTTATCTTCTTGGTATTTGCCTTTGTAATTTATCTAATTCCAGGATTAACCAACACAAAATATGCTAATTTAAAACTGTTAAGTGGTATTATTCCACCGTTAACAGAAAGCGTGTATGCTAAAGATTCTGAGTGTCCATTAGGTTTAAACTGTTATAAAGATATAGACAGTGGCGTTGAAGCAGCCAAAGCAGAAAACAAACCAATTATGTTAGATTTTACAGGATGGGCTTGCGCTAATTGTCGTAAAATGGAAGAACAGGTTTGGAGCCAAGATGCGATTTATAAAGTTTTAAAAGAAGACTATATTATTGTTTCTTTATATGTAGATGATAGAAAAGAACTGCCAATAGAAGAACAGTTTAAATACTTAAAATCTTCTGGAAAAGTTAAGAGAATAAAAACGATTGGAGACAAATTAGCTACTTTGCAAACACTCAATTTTAAGTCTAATTCACAACCATATTATGTGCTTTTAAATCATGATATGGAGTTGCTAAACTATACTAATGCTTACGAACCAGATGAAGATGCGTATCTCGAATGGTTAATGAAAGGTTTAGAGAATTTTAAGAAGCAGTAAATTACTTTTAAAAAAAGGAATCTCTTAAATTATAATTATCATTTAAAATTTAATAAAAAAGGAGCTTGCAATACATTGCTTAATATTCCTTTTTTTAAAGGAATTAAAATGAAACTACAAGGAAACATAGTAGACATCACAAACCAACGTATTTACAAAGGTGAAATTACTATTGAAGCTGGAAAAATAGTTTCTATCTTAGAAAAAGAAAACAATAAAAATCACTACATATTACCAGGTTTTATAGATGCGCACATCCACATAGAAAGTTCTATGTTGGTGCCAAGTGAGTTTGCTAAACTTGCAGTTAGGCATGGCACGGTATCAACCGTTAGCGATCCTCACGAAATTGCTAATGTTTTGGGTGTAAAAGGTGTAGAGTTTATGATTGAAAACGGAAAGCAAACACCGTTTAAATTTAATTTTGGTGCACCATCTTGTGTCCCTGCAACCAGTTTTGAATCTGCTGGAGCCATTATAGATAGCGAAGACATTAAAACCTTAATGGCAAATCCAGACATTAAATATCTTGCCGAAATAATGAATTATCCAGGCGTTCTTTTCGATGAAGAAGAAGTACTTAAAAAAATAGCTTGGGCAAAACACAACAATAAACCAATAGATGGTCATGCACCAGGTTTACGAGGAGACGCTATTACCAAATATATTGCAGCAGGAATTTCTACAGATCACGAATGTTTTACGTACGACGAAGCTTTAGAAAAGCTCCAAAAAGGGATGAAAGTAATTATCCGCGAAGGCAGTGCAGCAAAAAACTTTAAAGCTTTAATAGATTTACTACCAAAACATTTTGAAAACATGATGTTTTGTAGCGACGATAAACATCCAGATGATTTACTTTTAGGTCACATAAACCAGCTTTGTGCTAGAGCTATAGCAAAAGGCCTTGACGTTTTTAAAGTGCTCCAAGTGGCTTGTTTAAACCCAAAAAAACATTATAATCTAGATGTTGGAACATTAAATGTTGGTGATACTGCGGATTGTATTGTAGTTGAGGATTTAAAAAAATTTAAAACGCTTCAAACCTATATAAATGGTGAGTTGGTTTACGATTTTGGAAAAGTGAATATTAAAGATGTCGCTTTCAAAAATCTTAACAATTTTAATTGTGAGAAAAAAGAAGCTTTAGATTTCAGATTTGAATCTTCAGCAAAAAAAATACGCATAATAGAATGCAATGATGGAGAGTTAGTTACAAATGAAATTATTGCAGATAGCTTAATCGAGAATGGAAATCTAATTTCAAACACGAAAACGGATGTTTTAAAAATGACAGTTGTAAACCGTTATAAAAACGAAAAACTAGCCATTGCTTTTATTAAAAATTTTGGTTTAAAGGAAGGCGCCATTGCAAGTTCTGTTGGTCACGATTCGCATAATATTATTGCCGTTGGAGTAGATGATGAGGCTATTTGTAAAGCAGTAAATGCAATTATAGAAGTAAAAGGTGGCATTTGTGCAATTAATAATTCCGAAGAAAAAATAGTTGCACTTCCAGTTGCAGGAATTATGAGTGACCAGAATGGAGAGACTATTGGTAAGCAATATGCAGAACTTGATAAAATGGCAAAGCAAATGGGAAGCACATTACACGCGCCTTACATGTCCTTATCTTTTATGGCTTTATTAGTAATACCTTCACTTAAATTAAGCGACAAAGGTTTGTTTAATGGTACTAATTTTGAGTTTATAAGCGTAGAGGTTGAATAATCTTTATCTTTTACCTACATTTAAATTCTAAACCAACTATTATATGCTTAAAAAAGTTTTTGCTAGTGCCGTTTTTGGTGTTGAAGCATCCACAATAACAGTAGAAGTTAATGTTAATTCTGGAATAGGTTATCATTTAGTAGGCCTACCAGACAACGCGATTAAAGAAAGCAACTACCGTATAGCTGCTGCATTACAGAATAATGGTTACAAAATTCCTGGAAAAAAAATTACCATTAATATGGCACCCGCCGATTTGCGCAAAGAGGGTTCTGCTTACGATTTAACTTTAGCTATTGGAATTCTTGCTGCATCAAAACAAATTCAAGCCAAAAATTTAGAAGACTATTTAATTATGGGAGAATTATCTCTCGATGGTAGTTTACAACCTATAAAAGGTGCGTTGCCAATAGCTATTAAAGCAAAAGAAGAAGGCTTTAAAGGTTTTATTCTGCCCATTCAAAATGCAAAAGAAGCCGCTATTGTAAGTGATTTAGAAGTTTATGGAATAGATAATATAAAACAAATTATTAATTTTTTCGATAAAGATGAAGTAATAAAACAAACCATAATAAATACAAGAGAAGAATTTTATAAAAACCTAGATTATCCAGATTTCGATTTTGCAGATGTTAAAGGGCAAGAAGGTATAAAACGCTGTATGGAAATTGCAGCAGCAGGTGGACATAATATTATTTTGGTTGGTCCTCCAGGCGCAGGAAAAACTATGCTTGCCAAACGTTTGCCAAGTATTTTACCACCCATGTCGCTTAAAGAAGCATTAGAAACTACAAAAATACATAGTGTTGTTGGCCGTGTAAAAGCAGACTCTGGTTTAATGGCGCAACGTCCTTTTAGAAGTCCGCACCACACAATTTCGAACGTAGCACTTGTAGGCGGCGGAAGCTATCCACAACCTGGAGAAATTTCTTTATGCCATAATGGCGTTTTATTTTTAGATGAATTACCCGAATTTAAACGCGAAGTTCTCGAAGTAATGCGGCAACCGTTAGAAGATCGAGAAGTTACTATTTCTAGAGCAAAATTTACAGTTACCTATCCATCCTCTTTTATGTTAGTTGCTAGTATGAATCCAAGTCCTAGTGGTTATTTTAACGATCCAGATTCTCCAATTACTTCAAGTCCAGCCGAAATGCAACGCTATTTAAGCAAAATCTCTGGACCATTGTTAGATAGAATAGACATACATATTGAGGTCACTCCTGTACCTTTCGATAAACTGTCAGACGAGCGAAAAGGAGAAGCATCTATAGATATTAGAAAACGAGTAACAAAAGCACGAGAAAAGCAAACCAAACGTTTTGAAAGTTCTGAAACCGTACATTATAATGCACAAATGCACGTAAAACAAATTAGAACACATTGTAAGTTAGACGATGCATCTAAAACACTATTAAAAACAGCTATGGAACGTTTAAATTTATCAGCACGAGCTTATGATCGTATTTTAAAAGTATCACGAACTATTGCAGATTTAGAAGGCGCTCAAGATATTAATGGAAACCATTTAAGTGAAGCTATACAATATAGAAGTTTGGATAGAGAAGGTTGGTTGGGATAATAATTTAAGTTACAGTTTAAATATTTGTTTTAAAAGATTAAAATATGAATAGCACACGTTCAATTTTAACATATTCATTTGAATTTTGAGAATAACGTAACTTGAATATAAAAAGCAAAATTAGAAAAGTAACTGTTTTTTTCATTTTTTGGTCAAATATTACACAACGAAGTTTAAAATGGTAATTGTACTTGACTTTCCTTTCCATAAAAATACCCTCAAATAGTGTCTAACTTTTTGGGTGCACTTCAAAATCCGAGAGGACTTTCGTAATTTGGCTATTACTAGCAATGAATTATACACGGCTTAAGAATATAATGTAAGTGATTAAACTGATAATTGAAATAAACCAGTAAAATAAACTCCAATTTTCGATATTCGTATTTACTTGATATTATAAACACTTTTTAAAATCTATATTTAAGTCGAACACTAATGTTTTTATATTAAAAAAACTATCTCAGTTTAGGATAATTATTAGGATTATTCTCGTGCATCACAGCATATATAGCCTCAAAAATATCCTCGGCTGAAGGTTTAGAAAAGTAATCTCCATCCGTACCATAAGCTGGTCTGTGTGCTTTTGCTGTTACTGTTTTTGGTGCAGCATCTAGATGTTGATAACCGTTTTGCTTGTTTAAAATTTGATCCAACAAATAAGCCGAAGCACCACCAGGAACATCTTCATCTATAATCATTAACCGATTTGTTTTTTCTAAACTTTTTACAACATCATGGTTCAAATCGAAAGGTAATAAAGATTGTGCATCAATAACCTCTGCATCTATTGCAACTTGCGACAATTCTTTTGCAACTTCTTGAACAATTCTTAGTGTAGAACCATAAGATAATATAGTAATATCTGTACCTTCTTTTACAGTCTCTACAACACCAATTGGTGTTTTAAATTCACCAAAATTGGTTGGTTTTTGCTCTTTTAATCTATAACCGTTTAAGCATTCTACAACTAGAGCAGGTTCGTCGCTTTCTAATAATGTATTGTAGAATCCAGCAGCCTTAGTCATATTCCTTGGTACTAAAACGTGAATGCCACGAATTAAATTTAAGACGCCTCCAAGTTGAGATCCTGAGTGCCAAATACCTTCTAATCTGTGTCCACGAGTACGCACAATTAATGGTGCTTTTTGGCGCCCTTTTGTTCTATAATGTACAGTGGCAAGATCATCGCTCATTATTTGTAATGCATACATTATATAATCTAGATATTGAATTTCTGCAATTGGTCTTAAACCACGCATTGCCATACCAATACCTTGACCTATAATTGTTGCCTCACGAATGCCTGCATCTGCAATACGTAATTCGCCATATTTTTCTTGTAAACCTTGAAGACCTTGGTTTACATCACCTATATTTCCAGCGTCTTCTCCAAAAATTAAAGCTTCAGGATATTTACTAAAAATAGCATCAAAATTATCTCTTAAAACCACGCGACCATCAACTTCTGTATTATTTGCATCGTAAGTTGGTTTAATTTCTTTTATGTTTTTGGCTGCAGAAGCAGTTTCGTTATGTAAATGCGAACTGTATTGTGGTTGAATTAAATTGAAATACTCCTCAATCCAATTTAATAGTTGTGTTTTAGCTGAAGAGTTTTCTAAAACTAAATATCTTAGCACACGTCTTGCAGCTGAAGCTAAATCTTTTCGAGTAGGGTCTATAATAGCAAGTAAATCATCATTTATTTTTTCTATAAAAACTTTATTGGTGCTTGGTTTTGCTACTTGAGTGATAATTGTTGAAATTTCGCTTCTTTCTTTTAAAATAGGATTTAAATACGCATTCCAAGCTGCTTTTTTGCCTTCTCTAACCGTTTTTTTAATGCTTTTTTCTAATATGCTTAACTCTTCATCTGTAGAAATTCCAGTTTCAATTATCCAGTTACGTAACTGTAAATTGCAATCGGTTTTTACTTCCCAAGCCAGACGCTCTTTATCTTTATAACGTTCGTGAGAACCAGAAGTAGAGTGACCTTGTGGTTGTGTTAACTCGTTAACGTGAATTAAAACGGGTACATGCTCTGTTCTTGCTATTTTAGCGGCTTCTTGATACGTTTCAATAAGTGCGACATAATCCCAACCTTTAACGCGTAATATTTCGTAGCCTTTAGCTTCATTATCACGTTGAAATCCGCTTAATATTTCAGAGATATTTTCTTTTGTAGTTTGGTGTCTTGCATGAACAGAAATACCGTATTCATCATCCCAAATACTTATAACCATTGGCACTTGTAAAACACCAGCAGCGTTAATAGTTTCGAAAAATAAACCTTCGCTTGTACTTGCATTACCTATAGTTCCCCAAGCAATTTCATTTCCATTGTTGGAAAACTTATTTGTATTAATACCTTTTACATTTCTGTAAATTTTAGAGGCTTGAGCTAAACCTAAAAGTCTTGGCATTTGTCCTGCAGTAGGCGAAATATCTGCACTTGAGTTTTTTTGTTTTGTAAGATCTTTCCATTGGCCTTTTTCATCTAAACTAAAAGTAGAAAAGTGCCCACCCATTTGGCGACCACCAGACATTGGCTCTAAAGATAAGTCTGTATTTGCATACATGCCAGCAAAAAATGTTTGTATATCTAAGGCTCCAATAGCCATCATAAATGTTTGATCTCTGTAATAACCAGATCTAAAATCACCGTTAGCAAAAGCTTTTGCCCAAGCTAGTTGAGGCACTTCTTTTCCGTCTCCAAAAATACCAAATTTTGCTTTTCCTGTTAAAACCTCACGACGACCAAGTAAACTACATTCGCGACTTGTTACGGCTATCTTATAATCTTCTAAAACCTGTGTTTTAAAATCAGTAAAGGACAACTCTTTTTTTAAGTCGGAATTTGTGTTCATTAGTTTTGGTTTTTAGAAACACAAATTTAGGAAATAAAAGTGATTTTTACATTATTTAATTATCTTAAAAAAATAATAAATAATTAATAATATGATATTTTAATTACGAATAATTAAAAATTATTCAATAATCGAAACATAGGTTGAGAATTACTTAACAATTTAGTACCATCTTCTTGTAAATAATTTAAGTAGTGTATTTGGAGATAGTGTAACAATAAAGCGAATACTTTTATCGTACTCTGGTTTAGCAATTTCCCATCCTTTATTTGAATATACAGGTAAATACAATTCAAAATAGTCTTGAACGAGATTTAAGCGTATTCCAGCGTCGTAAACAAATTTAGGACTGCTTTTACGGTTTTTTACTAAACCAATATCTCCATAGGCCATAACGTATTGCCATATTGTTGTACTTGTATTTATAGTAGATATCCACTGGTTGGCAAATGCTGGTTCTAATTGAGACTTAAATCCACCTTCGGCAACTATAAGCTCTTGACTTAAAATACCTGATTCTTCTGTTCTTCCTATATAGCTATAATCGAAAAGATAATCCGTTGGTCTATCTAAAGCGAAGCTAAAGAAGTCTGTATCTTGAAATGTTTTATTATATAAAAAAGCACCTGTATAAGCCCTTACATTGTATTGGCGATTGTTTGCTGTAAGTTTTCTAAATTCTAATGTTGTAGACAATTTACCAAAATTTTTAGCTAGTTGAAAGTCTGTATTCCATGAGCTAAAATTCTTTAAATTAGGATTTATTTGTGCGTAACTCGTATTAAAAACAGCATATTTAGGTTCGCCATCAGTTTCAAATTCTCCAGTTGGATCTATTTCTCTATCTATGTTTACGTATCTAAAATTTAAATATTCTCTTTTATTTTTTCTTAAATCATCTGGATCTCTAAATTTAAAACTAATAGAAGGCGTATAGCTTGTGTAAGAAAGATTGGGAGCATAATTGTAATTTTCGATTCGTGCTGTGTAACGCGTAGAATAGTTTCTTATATTGTCTCTTCTATTTGCATAGCTTAAATAGGCGCTTCCTACTAATCGATTACTTTTTAACCCATATTTTGGACTAATTTTGTATAAGAAATCTTTAGATAGAATAGTTTTATTGTATAATTTTAAACCTGGTGAAAATCCATCGTAAAAGTTATATGCGAATTCTGGCATAAAAAACATTTGATAATAATCGGGATCTTCAATGTCTTTAAACAAACGCAGTTGAATAGGCTTGTTTAACAACTTGTTTACCGTTTTCCAATTATTTCTATCATTAACTTCAGGAATTATTTTATCGTAATTAACAGCTAGTCTATCTGCATTAGGGTTTGCAATGGTTACTGTCTTTTTACCATTAAAACCATCAATCCATTGTTTAGAAGCAACAGTATCATTCTTTATAGCAAATAAAGATATAGGTAATCTATTTTCTGTTCTATTTAAAAGTGTAACTACTAGAGAGTCTCCTTTCTTTTTAATTTTTTTAATTTTATAATCTATTTTTGTGTCTGAAGCAACATAATCATCAAAAAACCAAGTTATATTTTTGTCTGTATTGTTTTCTAAATAACTTTTAAAAATTGCTGAGTTTACGGTTTTTAATTTATTTTCGCCTATAAATTGTTTAATTGCTTTTTCGGCAGTATTATCATTTGTATATTCATTAACGTACCTTAGTCCAGCACCAGCTTTATATTTGTTTACAATATTTTTATTAAATTTTAACAATGAATCTTTTGCCATACTTAGCGGCTGGTCTATATCGGTTCTAGCCATGTGCAAATAAGCAAGATTATATTGATCGTTAAATTTCAATTCTGCAGCATGAAAAGCTTTAAGACCCCAAATATTACCTAAAGCTCCTGTGAGCTTGGTGTCTGGATAGTTTTCTTCTACATATTTTATTAAATAATAAGTTTGAATACCATCCACGATCCATTGGTCTTGCCTTGGGTTTATTAAAACGGTATTTTCAAGATAATTACGAAGTGCAGTCTTTAAAATTTTAAGTTCGTACTGAAACTCATTTGGAAACGGTCTAATAAAATCTGGTAATAAATTAAGTCCGTAAATTGGATCTTTTTTGTAGTCTATACGTGTTAATAGTAATTTTGAATGCGAATAACTTCCTAATTCCTCTGTTATAAATTTTGCTATTTTACCATTAATTGTAGCGACTTCGGTTGAATCTAGATTTTCTTCATTTATGTTAGATTCTATTACAAAAAAATCGGTTTCAAAAGTTTTAAAATCAGTTTTTTGCTTTAAAATTAATTTGGTGTTAATACGGTTTTTTCCTTCTAATAAAACAGTTTGTATATTGTTTGTAATTGTTTTTGCAACCTCATTTAACTCTGTTACAATGGTGTAATTTGTTGGAAATGTAGCTTCTATAGAAATATCCGATTTTGGTACATAAGCATCATCCAAATCTTTGTTACTAAAGTAATGCCACTTACCATCAAAAATAGAGGGTGTAATATACCAATACCTTAAATTGTAATCGTTTTCATTTGTAATACCATAACGTGTAAATTTATCGTTTGGGACTTGTACTGTATAATTAAGGTTTAGCGTGTAACTTTCGTTTGGTAATAGTGGTTTTTTTAAAGCTACTTTAATTATATCTGTATTCTTTTCTAAACGTAAAAAAAATGCTTCTGTATTATTTTCTTTTATTGAATTGATAATTGTAAAACCACGATCTTCTTCTTTTGCAAAATGAAACGTATTTTTAAATTCTTCTGCAAAACGTTCTGCTAAAGGTGTGTTGTTTGCTGAATAACTATGACTCCAATCTGTTAAGTAAATAGTATCTAAAGCCACTTTTGAAACATTAAAATAGTCTATACTCTGCTCAATATTGATGCTTTTATTTTCAATATCGAAAGCAGCTTTAATAGCAATAGTGTTCTGGCTAAAACCAAAAAAACTAAAAATTAAGCATAAAAATAGTATGTGATTCTCTTTCAAAAGGAATACAGCGTTTTTTTATTTTAAATAACGTGAATGTTTAACAGAAAAGTATAACTTTTAAGATAGTTTAACGTTTAGAAGTTAGGACTCAATCCATATTCCTTGTAAAACGCGTCTAAAATATTTACAACTTCTTCTTCGGTATCTACTAAGTGAATTAAATCTAAATCACCAGCACTTACGTTGGTAAATTTGCCTAAAACAGTATCTTTAATCCAGTCTATTAATTCTGACCAGAAATCTGTGCCAACTAAAATTATTGGAAATCTTTCTATTTTATGAGTTTGAATTAATGTAATAGCTTCAAACAATTCGTCTAGAGTACCAAATCCTCCAGGCATAACTACAAAGCCTTGAGAATACTTTACAAACATTACTTTTCTAACAAAAAAATAATCAAAATCTAAACTTTTGTCATTATCTATGTATGGATTGTCATGCTGCTCGAAAGGTAAATCGATATTTAAACCAACCGAAGTTCCTCCTGCTAAATGCGCTCCTTTATTTCCAGCTTCCATAATACCAGGTCCACCTCCAGTAATTACTCCATAGCCTGCTTCGCAAATTTGTTTTGCAACACTTTGTGCCAACTTGTAATATTTGTGATCAGGTTTAGTTCTTGCAGATCCAAAAATTGAAACACATGGTCCTATTTGGCTCATTTTTTCAAAACCGTTTACAAACTCTCCCATAATCTTAAAGATTGCCCAAGAATCGTTTGTTTTATTTTCGTTCCAACCTTTGTGATGTTGTTCTTTTCTCATATATACTATGTAATTTAATAACTACTTTTAAAATAAGTTAGCAGACAAATTTAATAGAATTTATAAGATATAGAATACTTGTTTTAAATTATTTAAAATAAAAAAGTGAACCTTTTAAGATTCACTTGAATATTTTTAAATTTATTTTTTATTAAAGTGGTTTTCTACCAGATATAATATTGTAAAGAATTACAATTACTGCAATTACTAATAGAATGTGTATTAGACTATTACCATTAATTCCAGGCATAACTCCTAAAAACCCTAGAAGCCATATAATAATACAAATAACGGCTACAAGCCAAAGAATACTTCTCATAATATTTAAATTTTTGTGGTTAATAAATCTAATTTAAGAAATATTTTATTGCTTTTGTAATAAAAGTTTTATAAAGTTATCATCTGTTAGATTAGAGCAAAAACTATTTTAATTCTTTTTCTAAAAAGTGAGCAGTATAACTTTTTTTATGTTTTGCAACTTGCTCTGGAGTGCCCTCGACAATAATTTGGCCTCCACCTTGTCCACCTTCGTAACCAATATCTATGATATGGTCTACGGTTTTAATAACATCTAGATTGTGTTCTATAATTAAAACGGTATTACCTTTATCTGCTAGTTTATTAAGTACAATCATGAGTACGCGAATGTCTTCAAAATGCAAACCAGTTGTTGGTTCATCTAGAATATAAAAGGTGTTACCGGTATCGCGTTTACTTAGTTCTGTCGCTAATTTAATACGTTGCGCTTCACCACCAGATAATGTTGTACTTTGTTGACCAAGTGTAATATAACCTAATCCAACATCTTTGATGGTTTTAAGTTTTCGGTTAATTTTTGGGATAAGCTCAAAAAACACAACAGCTTCATTAATAGTCATATTTAAAACATCGCTTATGTTTTTTCCTTTATAACTAATTTCTAATGTTTCACGATTAAAACGTTTGCCTTGGCAGGTTTCACATTCTACATAAACGTCTGGAAGGAAATTCATTTCTATAACTCTTAATCCGCCACCTTTGCAGATTTCACAACGTCCACCAGTAACGTTAAAACTAAAACGACCAGGCTTATAACCCCTAATCATCGCTTCTGGTGTTTTGGCATACAAGCTTCTAATTTCTCCAAAAGTTCCCGTGTAAGTAGCAGGATTACTCCTTGGTGTTCTACCGATTGGAGATTGATTAATATCGATAACCTTATCGCAATGTTCTAGACCTTTTATGCTTTTATAGGGCATTGGTTTTTTAACACCATTAAAATAATACGCGTTAAGAATAGGATAAAGTGTTTCGTTTATTAAAGTAGATTTACCACTACCTGAAACTCCAGTAACACCAATCATTTTACCTAAAGGTAATTTTACCGAAACGTTTTTTAGGTTGTTTCCTGTGCAGCCTTTTAAGGTTACAAATTTACCATTGCCTTTTCTACGTTTTTTTGGAACTTTAATCTCCTTTTTACCGTTAAGATATTCCGCAGTTAGCGTTTTTTCTTTTAATAGTTGTTTTGGTGTGCCTTGACTAATAATTTCACCACCATGTTTTCCTGCACGTGGTCCAATATCAATAACATGGTCGGCACGTTCAATCATATCTTTATCATGCTCTACAACAATTACAGAGTTTCCAATATCGCGAAGTGAAACCAAAGAATTAATTAATTTTTCGTTATCGCGTTGGTGCAAACCAATACTAGGTTCATCTAAAATATAAAGCACGCCAACCAATTGCGAACCTATTTGCGTAGCTAAACGAATACGCTGTGCTTCACCACCAGATAGGGATTTAGAACTTCGGTTTAAAGATAGATAGGTTAAACCAACATCTAGTAAAAATTTAAGCCTCACTTTAATTTCTTTAATTATTTCTGAGGCAATTTTTAGTTGTTTTTCAGACAGTTTTTTTTCTAAATCACTAAACCATTCTGCTAAATCAATAATATCCTTATTTGCTAATTCTGCAATATTTTTTCCAGCGACTTTAAAGTAAAGTGATTCTTTTCGCAGGCGAGAACCTTCGCAAACTGGACATTTTACATTGTCCATATAGTCTTTCGCCCATCGTTTTAAGGAGGTGGATTCTGCATTTTTGTATTGGCTTTCAATAAAATTTGCAACACCTTCAAAATCAATTTTATAATCTCTTTTAACACCAAGGGTTTTACTGTCGACAGAGAATTTTTCATTTCCGCCGTATAAAATAATTTGTTTTGCCTCCTTTGGAATGTCTTTAAAAGCATCAGTCATTTTAAAATTAAAACGCTCTGCAATTAATTCTAACTGCTTAAAAATCCAACTTTTCTTTTCAGATCCATGCGGTGCTAAAGCGCCATTTTTAATAGATAAACTATCGTCTGGTACAATTTTTTTCTCGTTAACTTGGTATAAAATGCCAATACCATTACAGTTACTACAAGCACCTTTTGGTGAGTTAAAAGAGAAATTATTGGGTTCAGGATTTGGATACGAAATTCCCGAACTCGCACACATTAAACTGCGACTAAAATAGCGCGCTTTTTGTGTGTCTTGATCGATAACCATTAACACATCGTTACCATGGTACATCGCTGTATTTATGGATTCGTCTAAGCGTTTATTATTAGCAATATTATTATCAATTTTAAGCCTATCTATTACAATTTCAATGTCGTGCATTTTGTAACGATCTAGCTTCATGCCTTTTACTAAATCTTTAATTTCACCATCTGCTCTCACTTTTACAAAACCTTGTTTTGCAATTTGTTCAAATAACTCACGGTAATGTCCTTTTCGAGAACGTACAACAGGCGATAAAATGTTTATTTTCTTATCTTTATAACTTTCAATAATAAGTGATTTTATTTGCTCATCGCTGTAACTCACCATTTTTTCTCCTGTATTGTAACTGTAAGCGTCACTAGCACGTGCGTAAAATAAACGTAAAAAATCGTAGATTTCTGTAATCGTTCCAACTGTAGAGCGTGGCGATTTGCTAGTTGTTTTTTGCTCAATAGCAATTACTGGAGATAAGCCATCAATTTTATCAACATCTGGTCGTTCTAAACCTCCTAAAAATTGTCTAGCATAAGCCGAGAATGTTTCGATGTAACGTCGTTGACCTTCAGCGTAAATAGTATCGAAAGCAAGCGACGATTTTCCGCTTCCAGATAAACCAGTTATAACTACTAGTTTTTCTCGCGGAATGGTAACATCTATATTTTTTAGATTATGAACTCTGGCACCTTGTACCACTATTTTTTCTTCGAAATTTGTCATATAAATAGCAAAATGCTGCTTTTTTTAAGCAGATTTGCGAAGTTACGGTTTTTAGCTTTCTTTTTTGAACTGAATTAATTAGGATTTTATTAAAATTGATTGAAGTTTTAATAATAAATTTTTAACTTCGGTTTTTAAATGTTTTGTTAGTTCGAGTAATTCTATTTTTAAAATCAGAATTATAGAGAGAACAATTAAAAAAGCTCCTCAATACATTTCCTTATTACTTTGGAATTACTAGAAGTGACATTATGTTTGTTATGCCTGAGAAGTCAGGTATTTTTTTAAAATAAAATTTAACATTAATAAGGTTTTCGCTTCTGCGGAAATAATAAACATAGCTTTTATGAAAATACTAGGAATAGGTTCAAGAATTAGCCATAAAGAATACGGAAAAGGAGTAGTAACAAATGTTGATAACCAACAGTATTGGGTTACGTTTATTGATAACGGATTAGAAACTATTGCATTAAATGAAGAGATTGAAATAATTGAAGCGTCTGAAAATGAAGTAGATACTGTTAGTTTTTTCGATATTGAACAAAGTATGATGCGTTTATTAAAAAAATACAGTGATGTTTCTGAAGTTGTACATATTGGCGATAAATGGAAAGGTGGCAAGCTCATTTTAGAACCAAACGACACTAATTTAAAAAGTAAAGAAATTAAAATTGACGACTTCTTTCATAAAATCACGATGGTTCGCGATAGATTACGTGTTATGGAACAGAAAGTAAATTCCAGTAATCTTGACGAACAAGAAAAGATAGATTTACAGCAATATATCACACGTATTTATGGCAGTTTAACAACTTTTAACGTATTGTTTAAATTAAAAGAACAGCAGTTTGTAGGGCAAAAGAGTAAGTAATTATTTTAATATTTTTCAATTTTAGAAACACTAATTACGTGTATGCTTGAACCAACATTGTCGCAAGCACTTGATAGTTTAAAATTTACATAAAATTAAATTCTTTAGATTCTTTAAAAGTGATTTTCATCTTGTCTAAATTATAGTACCTATTTTTTATTTGATACGTACAATTTTTTATATCTGGAATTTCTAAATCTGATTCGTATTGTTTCTGTATTAAAACATTTATTTTTTGCTCTAATTCTTTCACGTTTGAATTGAACATCTCTGTGTTTTTTATTTCAAATAAAGAATCGTTTTTTGTTTCAAAAAGCTTATAATTACAATAGTATTTACCCGTGTAACTAGTATTACCTTCTGAGATAGGTGTTTAGTTTTTGTATTTACAAGTTCTAATTATGGTTGGTCTAATACAGTGGTTTTTTTTTAAAATTCCTTTTCTCTACAATTAATTTTAAATGCTCTAATTGTAAACCTTTGATATCTTCAATCTCCAATCCTAAAACCATCATTTTATGAAATGTAGGTAGCATCGCTCCAGTTTTAGTTGTCGTCCAATCAATCCATGTTGCTTCCAGACCATCTATAGGTAAAATAGAAGTCCACATTTGGAAACTTTTAGGTCTACCAGTTTCATCTAAATGCCATAAATAGGAGTCTCCAGGAGTAGAGCCACCAGACGAATAAGTCACCAATAACGCATTTTTTCCATTCCCTAAAGTAACAAGACTGCGCTTTGTACCTTCATCGAACACCTTGTAAGGTGCTACTAGCCAAAAGGTATCGTTATTAAAGTAGCTAACTGCTTTTTGTATGAGTTCTTGGCTATTCTCATTTTCAATTTTTTTGTCGTTTTTAAACACTTCACTTTTAGAATTATCTTTTAAGTTTAAATCTACTTTGTAGTTTTTCCAATAGACTTCGCAGGTTTTTTCTGTTTTATTCCATTTGTAATGATGCCGTTTTTTAAAAGTGAATTCTATATAATCGGTTTTTATATAAGCATTGTAATTTAAAGCTTCAAGCATTTTATTTGCCAGAACATCTGCTTGTGCTACTCCTTTACCAACAGGTAATTTCTCATTATATTTAAAGTAAAGAAAACCGTAGAGTAGAAGTGAAGGTAAAGTGAAGAATATAACGACTCCAATTATTATTTTAAGAACTCTTTTTAATGTCAGTTTTTTTCTTTTTTTCATCTTAATATTTGATGCTATAAATTTACGATTAATTACTTTACGAACAGTTTAAAAACCAAAAACGCCTAAACTAAAGTTTAGGCATATTTGGTTTTTAGTATTTTTTATTTTTACTTCTCTAACGCTTCAGCGTAAAGTGAGCTCTAAAGTTTTTCTTATCGTTTGTA
>Ga0209828_1001511_pt1 | contig 20854 bp, 14 predicted proteins | sample MaitaG_FD_187429 | JGI IMG/M metagenome (GOLD analysis project Ga0209828, IMG submission 187429) | Marine algal microbial communities from Maine, USA - Maine_Asex2 metaG (SPAdes) (version 2) | ecosystem: Host-associated > Algae > Red algae > Unclassified | place: Maine, USA | collected 2015-01-05
CATAAAGACTTATGGAACCTAATAGAAATATGAATTGGAGGAAGATGGTAATGATTGTGGTCGTATGGTAGTAAATAAATGAAACACAAGTTGCTATTAACAATTTAATAACAGCAAGGTTATTTGCTTCAAAGGAAGTCGAAATTTGTAAATAAAGATTGAAACGAAGATTAATCGAAAAGTATAGTGTTTTAGTATATCAATATTTTGTTTGGCTGCTTCGTTTCCTATTTTTGTGAAAGAAAAAACAAACCACATGTATCCAGATTTGTCATATATATTGCACGATTTGATAGGTACTCCGGTGGATAATTGGACATCCATTTTTAAGACCTTTGGAATATGCCTAGCAATAGCCTTATTTTCAGCTGGATATGTAACCTATATTGAATTCAAAAGGAAAGAAGACGAAGGTCTATTGCCTAAAATTAGAATTAAAAAGCAGGATCGAGACAAATTGGCCATTCGAGAAGCGATCACCAATGGTCTATTAGGCCTATTTGTAGGTCTCAAGTTACCTTATGTTTTTATGAATTTTGAAAGCTTTAAACAAAATCCTGCGGGGGCCATTTTTTCATTGGATGGAAATTGGCTTTTCGGTATTTTAGGAGCGGGATTGTTTGGAGCTTACTATTATTATACTGGAATAAAGAACAAGACAGAAGCGACCACAGAACCTGGAGAATACCTTATTGCACCGCATCAAAAGGTAGGTGACCTTATGCTTTTGGTAGGTATTATGGGAGTGATCGGAGCCCGACTATTTTCAGTGCTGGAAAACTGGGATGACTTTGTGGCAGATCCTATCGGTCAATTATTTTCTGGCAGTGGGTTAACAGTTTTTGGTGGCTTGATAGTGGGATTTATTGCCGGCTATATATACATTAAAAGGCTCGGTTTAAACCCGATTCATATGATTGATGTTGCAGGACCTGGTCTAATTATGGGAAGTGGGATGGGACGTTTTGGTTGTCATTTTGCAGGAGATGGCGATTGGGGTATCGTAAATAATGCCCCCACTCCTTCTTGGTGGATTTTACCTGATTGGGTATGGGCGTATGATTACCCAAGGAATGTTTTACGTGAGGGCATATCAATAGAAGGATGTGAAGGAATATATTGTAATCGATTAGCCGAGATGGTCTACCCTACTCCAATCTACGAAATTACTATGTTTCTCATTATCTTCATAATTTTGTGGGTCCTCCGCAAGCGAATCAAAATTGCAGGACTCCTTTTCTTTATATACATGATTTTTGCAGGAATTGAGAGATTTTTGATAGAGGGTATAAGAGTCAACCCAAGATATGAATTAATAGGATTGGATTGGTCATTGTCTCAGTGGATTGCTGTTGGATTCTTTGTTATAGGAGTGGTTGGGATTATTTACATTCTGGTGAATAAGGAAAAGTTTAAATATGAAAATCAGATGGCTCCGATTGTAACCATTCCTACAGGTTCCGTATCTGCTCCTTAGCGAAGCAGAGTTTATAATAACCTTCGTTAGCTTAATCTACTTTGCGTTTATTGATGCAAAAAACTGAAATGCATTTATTGATTTTCCTTTTTTAATTCCTAAAAGTATGAATGAATGTTCTGGGATTTTTAATTTTGTGAATAGCACATTCAAGAAATGAAAGAAGATATTCATCTAATATTCATACTAATATTTCTGCTGATTGCTATTCAATCATGTAATCAAAATCAAGAAGGACAAACTTCGGACCTTCCTAAAATCCAATCCACTAATCAGTTGCAAGCCTTAGACGCTTCGGATGCATTGAAATATAAACCATTGGTCTTGAAGGGAACTGAAATAGCTTACAAAGAACTTACATTCGAATCCCAAGAACCAAAAGTAGCGTATCATAATGGAAAGCCATTTTCTGGAGCCTCTGTCTACACATTGCCTAATGGGCAAATTTATATTTACGATAATTATGTGGAAGGGATAAAGCATGGCAATTATAGACTACAAAAAAATGGTACTGATGAGGAAGGAAATCCCAATAATACGTTTGAAGTTGGAACATTTGACAAAGGGAAAATACATGGTCTTCAGCTTACCTATTACGATGGTCCAATTGGGCCACTGAAAAAAGTATCCTTTTATGATCATGGAAAGATGGATGGTCAATGGTCATCATATTATAGAACTGGTGCTCAATGGACTAGAAGAGATTTCCATGATGGTGTCCTCAATGGTAAGGTATTAGTATGGGACGAGGCTGGAATTCTAGGCAAAGAATATACCTATAAAAACGGATCTATGATTGAAAAAAATAATCATTTTGAAAACAAATAGTAAAACAAATCAACCCCCCGACCTCCCGGACCAGCTTACGAGAGCGGAAAACAGTTTGTTTTGTGTCTATTATCTTAGATTCGATGAATTACCTAATACAATGCATGCCCATTGAGATCATGCGTCAAAATATCACTCATATAATTTAGATAAGGTCTTATTGCCTTATAATGCTTATTAAGCGTTTGTGCAAAACCTGGACTCAACACCTCTTTATCAGTGAAATTGACATTGACATACATGGATTTATGTTTTAGAATCTCCACGGCTGGATGTTCTGGATCATAACCTCTTGGAGCATTTTTAAGTTTTTCGCCATGCAGTTCTCCAAAGGTATCTTTAAACTTTTTACCATTGAGTATTTTCATGAGTGGCTTATGGTCTGCTATAATTTGATCTCTTATTAGTTTCAGATCCTCAGAGTTAGGATTCCAGAAGCCACAACCTAGTTGGCTTTTACCGCCGGGAGAGATAGAATAATAGTACCCACCCCTGAGATAAGGAGTATCTCTTTTCATCCTTCCTGCCATATGATTTTTGTAAGGACTTTTATCTTTTGAAAATCGTACGTCACGATAAATTCTAAACAAACTTTGTTTTCCGGACATCGGTATCAACTGATCGTGTTGTAACATTAGGCTCATAAGATCATCTGCAAATTCGATCATATTGTTGTGCATTATATCGTACCGGTCTTTTTGAGATTTAAACCATTCTCTATTATTGTTTTTTTCTAAATCTTTAAGAAATTTAAGAGTCGATTTTTCTATGGTCGCCATTATTTCGAAGGGTTTTGGGAGTTTGAGAGACATCTTGTTGAGGTACGAAGGTAAAAATTTTATTACAGCTCAAGTATAATCACTGAAGGAAGGATTCCAAAGAGAAGATTTCAATCTATCGTATCAATGTAACGTTTCCGATGAGTAGTTCTTCTGTATTGTCAGGATGTATTATTTGTACATGGTATGCAAATACGCCCGCATTTAGATATTCCCCATTCAACTTGCCATCCCACCAGCAATCTTCACAATCAAGAGAAAAGTTTTCATTTATAAAAATCAAATTACCCCATCGATTATAAATACAATATCTTCCAATAGTCGCATCATAATTTTCTTTAAAACCCAATCTAAATTTATCATTAGCTAAACTTGGATTAAATATATTAGGGGCATAAATGGGACAATTATCAGATTCTATTATAGCTTCACGAAGTTCAACACAACCTAACTCATCTGATATTGTTAATTGATAATTTCCATAATCTAAATTTGTGAGATTATCCTCTTTGACGGCATTATTATGATCCCATTCGAAGTTTAGTTCTCCAACTCCGCCTTGAGCAGTAACTCGAATGGATCCATTTTGTTCTAGACATTTAGTGTTTCTAGTTTCGATGTTTACTTCTATATTAGGACTTGAGTTTATGGTGATATCTTTGTCCGATTCACAATCATCTTCATCTTTCAGATAAACAGTATAAAGCCCAGCTTCATCGATTGTAAATTCGGAATTTTCTGTATAATTTATTTTATCTAATGAGTATTGTAATGTCCCCAACCCCCCAGAGGCAAAAACATTGAATGTCCCACTAGTTTGATTACAAATGATTGGTTTACGCATCTGCACACTATCTATGAGGGGCATTTCGCTTTCGTCAATAGTTAGAGTTTCACTATAATTACATCCATTCTCATCTACAACTCCTATTTGGTAAGTACCAGCAGGCATGTTTAAGAATGATTCATTCTCTATAAATTCTTCTCCATTTAAGGAGATCTGAAGGCTGGTCACAAGGCTGAAAAAATTAGGACTGACATTAATAATACCATTATCCAATGCACACCGAGTATCTACGGAGAGATAATCTAATTCGTAAATAGGTATATCATTTACAAAAACAAAAATATCAGCTAAACATCCCTCCTCATTAACGACAGAAATTTGATGAAAACCAGATTCTATATTTTCAAAAATAGTTTGTTCACTAAATGGAGCTCCATTAAAACTATATGTATAAATTTGATCAGAAGTATTATTTATCTGTATAGTTCCGTTTTGCTGACCACATGTTAAGGGGGTTACAGACACGAGGTTATCTTCTCTTAGATCATACCCTTGATAGCAAAATCTCAAATTGTCTAATCCTAAGCCAAATGCACCAGAAATATTTCTTTCTCCTTCCATGGTTATAGAATAAATCGTCGTATTACAATCGACTGGTAGTAATGTCCAACAAGTGGACAAACCATCTCCAGTGCCTGGGTCTCCGGCAGACACATTTATGGATGCGATTAGATTACCGGTGATGTCTCTTGCTTCTAAATAAAATTCTTCGTCGAAGTCCATATCCATAATGCAACCTTCCACCCTATTCACAGGTACCTCAAAATAGATGACTATGGTTTCGGAGGAAAGTCCATCCAATGATCCATCATCTGTAAGAAAGTATTCACCTACATCTTCTGAAGGCGCACAACGATCATCGCCATAATTGCTACCGAAGGCTACTGTCGGACTTCCTACCTTTGCTAAGATTGGAAATCCACCGGATTCAAGTTCAAAACGCACTCCAAATTCTTCAAGATATTGGTCACTTACTAAATCTAATTCCCTAAATCCAAGTGCTTCAAGGTCCTCAAAGTCAATTGTGAAACATTCACCTGTTTCATCTTGTGAAATGACGTTTAAAACTAAGAGAATTGAAAATATTGTAAAAACAAATTTCATTGGCAACGTTGTACAATGAAGTTACTGAGTAATAATTATTTTAAGAATTTATCAGTCGAAAAATTTAGAATTACCACTTTTATGTCGCTGTTAAGCCTGTATTTGGCATTTATAGATAGAATTATGACAAAAAAAAGCCAACTAATTTACTTAGATGGCTTTTCTCGATTTTAAAACTTATAATTATTCTTCAGAAGAATCAGGCACTACCTTGTCTACGGCATCGTCGACCTTTTCTGAAACAGTACCAGCCATTGATTTAGCTGATTCTACTGCATCTTCTATCACTCCAGAAACAGCTCCAGCAAGTCCAGCTAAAATTCCTCCACCAGCTAATTTTTGACTGGTTGACAATCCTTCAGATTTTTCATCCCCAGCCTCTTTGGCGTCTTCTACATTTTTCACGTTTAGATCTTTTGCATCTCCAGCAAGATCCGCTTTTGTATCCGTCAAATCATCTATTTTGTCTGTGATCTTATCTTTAGCCCCAATAACTGCACTAGCTAGGCCGGCAATCAATCCGCCCCCTGCCAATTTCTCACCTGTAGATTTTTCAGTAGCCTCAGTTTTAGTTACATCTGAAACTTCTTTTGCTGCATTTTCAACAGATTTATTTAGATCGCTTTTTTCTTCGTTTTTGTCATCTACAATGTTGTCTGTTAATTCATCTATTTTATCTGTGATCTTGTCTTTTGCACCAATTACAGCGCCAGCTAAACCCGCAATTATTCCACCACCTACAAGTTTCTCTCCTCCAGATAAGCCTTCCATTTTATCTTGAATAGCATCTTTTGCCCCAGATAATTTATCAACTATGGAATCTTTTGCATCACTAGCTTTATCTGCTGCTGTATCTTTTATATCTGCTGATTTTTCTGATAGTGCTTCTTTTGTTTCTGCGGCTTTTGCTTTTACATCTGCAGTTTTTTCGCTCATGGCATCCTTTGCCGCTCCAGCCTTATCGGCTAATGCTTCTTTTGCATCACTTGTCTTTTCTACAACTGAATCTTTTATATCTGCTGATTTTTCTGATATCGCTTCTTTTGCATCTGTAGCTTTTGCTTTTACATCTGCAGTTTTTTCGCTCATGGCATCCTTCGCCGCTCCAGCCTTATCGGCTAATGCTTCTTTTGCATCACTTGTCTTTTCTACAACTGTATCTTTTATATCTGCTGATTTTTCTGATAGTGCTTCTTTTGCATCTGTAGCTTTTGCTTTTACATCTGCAGTTTTTTCGCTCATGGCATCCTTCGCCGCTCCAGCCTTATCGGCTAATGCTTCTTTTGCATCATTTGCCTTTTCTGCCACTGTATCTTTTATATCTGCTGATTTTTCTGATAGTGCTTCTTTTGCATCTGTAGCTTTTGCTTTTACATCTGCAGTTTTTTCGCTCATGGCATCCTTTGCCGCTCCAGCCTTATCGGCTAATGCTTCTTTTGCATCACTTGCCTTTTCTGCCACTGTATCTTTTATATCTGCTGATTTTTCTGATATTGCTTCTTTTGCATCTGCAGCTTTTGCTTTCACATCTGCAGTTTTTTCGCTCATGGCATCCTTCGCCGCTCCAGCCTTATCGGCTAATGCTTCTTTTGCATCATTTGCCTTTTCTGCCACTGTATCTTTTATATCTGCTGATTTTTCTGATAGTGCTTCTTTTGCATCTGCAGCTTTTGCTTTTACATCTGCAGTTTTTTCGCTCATGGCATCCTTCGCCGCTCCAGCCTTATCGGCTAATGCTTCTTTTGCATCACGTGCCTTTTCTGCCACTGTATCTTTTATATCTGCTGATTTTTCTGATATCGCTTCTTTTGCATCTGCAGCTTTTGCTTTCACATCTGCAGTTTTTTCGCTCATGACATCTTTTGCCGCTCCAGCCTTATCGGCTAATGCTTCTTTTGCATCACTTGCTTTATCTGTTGCTGCATCTTTAACTTCACTTGCTTTGTCAACAATGGAAGCTTTGGCATCTGTTGCCGTTTCTGAAGAAGGAAGCTCCACGAGTGGAACTTTTGAAGTTTTTGATTTCTTTTTAGAAGCTAAATCTTTTGCTGCTGCCGCTAATTTTGCCTTTTCTTCGAGCGAAATAGACGATTCTTGCCCTTCCATTTTCTTGGCAATTTTTTTCTTTGCTGCAGCTTTAGCTTCTTCTAACTTTTCTTTTTCCAATTCTTTAGCAACTTTCTTCTCTAGGTCTGCTTTCGTAGCATTCATCTCATCTAACTTAATCTGCTTCGAGGAAATTCTTTCTTCGATCATCTTCAATTTAGCCTGACGAATTTGTTGCTCCAATTGGCCATCTGTAGAGTTGATTTTACTATTCTGAAATTCGATGTCTTTTTTATCTCTATTTATAGACCGTTGCATTTTGTCAATCGCTGAACTAAGACCATCTAAACGACGAGAAAATCTTCCTGAGGCGGTATTGCTCCCTTTATTGTCGTCTCCAAATCTTTTGTTTTTTACCTCTTTGAAAGCTTTATCTAGTCGATCCCAAATTGCAGAACGATCTTCTCTAGTAAATTTAGCGTTTCTATAGTCCTTTTGAATTTCCTTAAGTTGTTCGAAAATAGGTTTTAATCCAAAACCTTTTTGAATTTTACCTTCAATTTCGCCTAATCGTGTGTCGAATGCTTCTTTATTCTTTACGGAAAAATCATTAAACTCTTTATCAAGAACTGATTTTAATTTCTTTAGTTCATCGAATAATTTATTAGTACCATCTTTTAATTCTCGAGCGTGATTATGCAAAAGATTTTTTTCAAATACTTGATCTTGTACTTTACCCCAGAACTCTTTCATTTCTGCCCAAATGTGATTATCAAATTTGGTGAGTTGACTTACTTTCTCAGTTTTCTCGCTGAGTTCAGATTTATACATTTCAAAAAGCTTAGTACTAAGCACTACAAAGTGCCATTCTGTACTGGCCCGATTTATGATGTCGGTACGATCTACCTTTATAGCTTCAGGAAGCAAATTATCCGTAACGGATAAATCTTTTTCTATGGTGGTGTGGCCTTCAGGAAAAGTAACATCCTTTCCAATTCTCCAACTTTCCATCATATCGTTATAAAACAATTCTGAAGCAATGGCTTCAGGGAAGGATGTAATATTAACTTTATTTTCTTCTGCTTTTAACTCTAATGCGATCAGTACTTTCTGTTCTTTTTCGTCGGTACCCCAGAGTACAATTTTTTTTCTCATGTTTCTTTCTGTTTTTCAATAAATTCAATAATCGAAGCACTTCTTACTTCTTCCTGTAATAAGCCAAAAGGCCATTTATCTTTTAAACACTAAGTATTTGTTTTTCTTTGATATACGTTGCTAATTGCACTGCATTAGTAGCCGCACCTTTTCTAAGGTTATCAGCTACAACCCACATATTTAAGGAATTTTCCTTAGACTCATCTCTACGAATTCTCCCTACGAAAACATCGTTAGATTTGTGGGCTTTAAGCGGCATGGGATAGAGATTATTGGCTATATCGTCTTGAACTACAAGACCAGATTGCTCTTTCAATAACTGTATAACCTCATTCATTTCAAAATGGTTTCCTAATTCTAAATTAATTGATTCGGAATGTCCTCCAAATACTGGAACACGTACGGCAGTCGCTGTAATTGCTATATTTTGATTGTCAAATATTTTTCTAGTTTCATGAACTAATTTCATTTCCTCTTTTGTATAGCCATTATCCAAAAATATATCACAATGTGGAATACAATTCGCAAATATTGGATGTGGATAGGCAGACTCTCCATTTAGTGATCCTCCAGATTTCTCCGTTTCGTATTGCTGAACAGCGCTCATTCCCGTACCGGTAAATGATTGGTAGGTCGAAACCACCAATCGCTTGATCCCGTATTTTTGATTTAACGGATGTAAAGCGACCACCATTTGGATCGTACTACAGTTTGGGTTGGCTATTATTTTATGATCTGCTGTGATTGCACTTGCATTTATTTCTGGGACTACTAATGGAACTGAAGGATCCATCCTCCACGCAGAAGAATTATCGATCACAACCGTACCTACTTCGGCAAATTTAGGAGCAAATTCTTTGCTTGTGGATCCACCTGCAGAGAAAATCGCAATTTCAGGAGCCATAGATATCGCCTCCTCCATGCTTTTTATAGCATATTTTTTTTCTCTAAAAGAAAGTACCTTTCCTACTGATCTGGCTGAAGCAACAGGGATAAATTCATCAATTTGAAAATTATATTCATTCAACACTTCCATAATTTCTCCACCTACAAGCCCTGTTGCTCCTACTATTGCTAATTTCATAGTATTGTTTTTATATATTTAATGAACTTCAAAGATAAACTGTATAAACAAGTATTGTACTAAATTCTCTTTAGATGTCTTATAATATTAATTTATTTTCTACTATCAAATAAATGTAAAGTGGGCGTCATATTACTAAAATGTAAATTTAACTTAATAGACTGGGTAAAACCTTAAATTAGTTTGAATTCTTTCACTTCTATTTTATGACACATGATAGGCTTAATCGCCTCAAGAATACTGAATATATAATTATGTAAAATATCTCGAAAAAGTATTTTCAATATTGAAGATTATACTACTTTTAAGGTAGATGAAACATCTTATATTAATACTGTTAGTTATAAATGCATGGGTAGCAGCTGCACAATTAGTTGATAATTTCGATGACGGTGATTTTATTTCTAATCCTTCTTGGCAAGGTGATACAGAGAGTTTTATTATAAATGAAGATCTACAATTGCAGTTGAATGCAGCAGATGCGGGAAGTTCTCAATTATTTACACCTATAAACTTATCCGATTCGATTCGATGGTCCGCTTATGTAAAAATGGATTTTGCGCCTTCTTCTTCAAATAATTTAAGAATATTCTTATTCAGTAATATTCCTTCAAATGTTTCTGATAATGCTCTATTTTTTGAAGTTGGTGAAACTGGGTCCACGGATGCCTTACTTTTGTATGAGCGGATTAATGGGAATACAACTTTAATTATGAGTGCTTCCGAAGGAAGTCTAGGAGATGATCCGGCAGAATTCTTCTTTGTCTTGGAGAAAACTAGTGATAACCACTGGGCACTGATGGTTCAATATAAGAATGGTCCTCCGGTCTTAGAATGGGAATTTGATTATAGCTCAGAGATCCTAAGTTCTAACGGATTCTTTGGATTTTCTTGCGAATATACCTCCTCAAGAATTGATCAATTCTTTTTCGATGATGTACAAGTCAAGGACCTATTACCAGATATGGAGGCACCAGAAGCGGTTGCTGCTGAAATTTTGGATGCAAACAAAATATTGGTTCAATTCTCAGAAGTAATGGATTTAGCTTCCTTGGGAACGATAGATCACTATGATTTACTACCAAATATTGGATTGCCTAACAATGTGATTATCGATGATCAAAATAGTGCTCGATGTACATTGGTTTTTGATCAACAGATGATAGCCGAACAAGAATATGTTCTTCTGATTAGTGATATTATGGATGAAAATGGGAATCCAATGATTCCGAAGGAGTTTACTTTGATGACCACGGGTCCATCAGTTGTCTCTGCTATCGTAGTGAATAGCAATCAAGTTGAAGTCAATTTCTCAGAAGCAATGGACCCAAATTCCATCACTGAGGTATCTAATTATTCTATCAACCCCCAATTAGGTAGTCCATCTTTCGTGGAATTTAACGAGTATGATCCTAATAAGTGCATGTTAAATTTTAATCAAGACTTAAGTGAAAGTGAGGTCTATACGCTGACGCTAAATAATATTCAAAGTGCGATTGGGTTTTCTATTGCAGAAACAAATCTAGATGTTGTTATTCTTTCTATGGCATCCCAAGGTGATTTGGTAATCAATGAACTTTTATTCAATCCGCAAGGCGATGGTTTTGATTTTATAGAGATTTATAATTTATCAAAAAAGTTTATTGACCTCGCTAGTCTATCTATCGATAATATTCAAAATACTACAGGACCGGATGATTTGATTACTGATCGAATTATTGGGCCTCAAGAATACCTAGCAATCTGCCCGAACCTTGAATGGTTAAAAGAAAACTATATAATTATAAATGAGGAGGCATTATTAGAGAATAATATTCCTTCGTTAAATAACTCATCTGGAAATGCAAGTTTATATAGCGAAGATGAGTCAGGTAATATTGTGTTAATCGATGAAGTAAGTTACAATGAAGATTGGCATTATGCTTTACTAAACAGTGTGGATGGTGTAAGTCTTGAGCGATTAAGTTTTGAGGGTGAATCAAATGATTTGCTCAATTGGACTTCGGCCTCATCCACTGCTGGTTATGGTACGCCAGGATATAAGAATTCCCAAAATGTAGCCCTTAATCCTGGTGAAGAAGTATTTTCTATCCAGGCAAAAACCTTTTCTCCTAACGGCGATGGAGACAACGATCAATTGATTATGAATTTTTCTCTGGACAAACCTGGATATTCTGGTACAATAAAAATTTTTAATGCTCGAGGATTCTTAATAAGGGAACTGTATGACAATATATTCTTGCCGCAAACCGGTTTTCTAACTTGGGATGGATCAAAATCTGACTTTCAAAAAGCCTCTGTCGGAATATACATTATGGCTTACCAATTTTTCCATCCTGACGGCGATGTAGTATCTGGTAAAAGGCCTTGTGTTTTAGCTGAATTCCTTGATTAAAAATTAGTTATGCGCCTACTACAACGATTTATGTTGGTTATTTTATCGCTAGTTATACTTAAATGTGGTAATAAAAAAAATGAAGATTGTGCTGGCAGAAGCAGTTACTCAATCATTGATTTAACTGGGTTGGATGGTTGTGGTTTGTTGCTAGAAAATACCGATGGAGAACGCTTTGAGGCTTTTAATCTAGGACAATTTATAGATGATCCTCAAGTTGGACAGACGGTAAATGCTAAGTTGATGAATAGAAATGATTTAGCTGGAATATGTGGAGCTGGCAAGATTGTGGAAATTATTTGTATCCACTAATTATAAGGAGTTCGCTTTCAAACAATTTTTTCAGCTTTTCATTACAAAGGAGATGAGTGATTACATATTATGCAATTTCGTTTTCAATCTGTATTAATTTCCATTGATAAACGTGCCTAATTATTTGTTGATTTTCAATCAACTGGGAAACAAAAAATTCTAGACTTATTAGTGCAGTACGCCAGCGCTATACCCACTAATTGGTCGGGGCTTTCCCGCGAGGTGGTTAATTTACTAAATTTCTATTTTTGAATCGTGTAAATCCTGAAATCCTGATTCTACCATTTTTTTTATAATCATGAAAAGCAAGGTTCAGGCAAATTCTATTTTTCCTTGTAGAAATGAAAGGGATTCCTAATGAATATAAATATGATTCCAGATTATAATTAAAAGTAGGGTCCAGATTTGTCCTCTATTTTACAAACAAAATACCGATGTAGAGTTTTTGATTTTAAATGTAGATTTTTCTTCTATTGCAACCTATTGGAATGGTACGTAAACAGTTGCATATTTGAATCAACAAAGGAATTAAAAGGGTGTATTAAAGTAAAAATAGAAGCTGGTTGATCGCCGGCTTCTTTTTTTTATCCAAGATAGACCATTTAGACTTTCAAAATCATTGCATGGTGAGGAATTCCATCTTCCAAGTATTCGTCTCCAACTACTTCAAATCCCAAGCCGCCATAAAACTTCAAAAGATAAGATTGGGCTGATATTCTAATGTCAACTTCAGGGAATAATATTTTACAATGCTGAATAGATTCATTCATCAAATCTTTTCCAGAATTTTGTCCTCTTATTTTCTTTGAGACGATCACGCGGCCTATAGCGCAGTAATCCTTATAGATTAGCCCTTTCGGCACCAATCTCGTATAGGCCAATAATAAACCATCCGCAGAATTACCTAATAAATGAAAACTCTTCTGGTCAAGATCATCTGCATCTAAGTAGACACAATCTTGCTCTACTACAAAGATTTCCTGTCGCAATACCATTGTAGCATACAATTCGTCATGACTTAAGTCATAAAAAGATTTGAGTTGAAAATCGATGGGAATCATTTGGATTCTGCGGCTAGGATTTTTGAGCTATTCACTTGATACTCTCCTAATATACCAATATGATTAAAATCTTTGTCTTCGATTTCTTTAAAATTAATACATTCTAATTGAGGTGAATAAAAAATATGATCGTATGGCAATGTAAATCGAGTGAAGTTAGAATTTCTCCGAGAATTTAATAAACCTGTAGCCTCTCGAAAATTCCTAATAGTACCTGACCAATATACATGGTGAAAATCACCTAATGCAATCATAAGTCCATTAAATTCTTGGATTTTGTCAGCTAAATATTCCAAATGATTATTACTTTTTATTCTTGATTTCGTATTCAAAGGAGGATCGAGATAGGTAGTAATAATTCCAATTTTCTCATCCTTAAATTGAATATTAATTTTGATATCAGGATTTTTCTCAAAAGTGAGTGTGTCAATGTCTCTAAATTGAAATTTTGAATAAATTGCTTTCCCGTAAGGGTCTATTCTGACCATAGAATATTTGTAGCGATAACTTTTAGTTAAATTCTTATACAAATTGAAATCCCAATCGGGGGTCACCTCCTGAAAAGAAATAACATCGGGATTATACTTTTCTACAGTTTCCATTACATCCTTCGAAGTCCCTTCTATAGAGGCTAAATTGATGTGCATAATGGAAAGAGTTGGAGAGTTATTTGGCTTGGGAAAAATCAAATTTGTGTTCGAGGCATTTTTTAAAAACAGGCACATCAATCCGCAACAAGCTAAACTGACAAACATGAGTTCTTTCTGTCGAAGTGCCAAAAACATCATTCCAACAACGAGTAGGAATATCATTATTTGTACTGCATACTCAGATCCTTTCCTTAGAATTTCCACCTGTGGCGGAAACATAGAGACAAGAGTCAAAAGCACTAAAAATGCGCTGATTATCCAAAATGTACTGCTATGTTTCTTAAAATTCACCAATGTCTCCATTATTTGGTCTCATATAAGTGGACCAAGGTATTAAAATTCAATTTAAATATTGTGAAATTTATGAAAACATATTAATAAAACTATTTATATATTAAATTTAAATATAATGTATTACAAAAACAATTTGAGGATTTTATGTAGAAATTAAAGAAACTGACTATATTTGTAATGAATCTGATATCCCAAATTATTAGATTCATCCAAAATCCGATTTTATGAGTCCTGATCATACTAAATATGATGAGAACATAAGTGGCGTTGTCACCTTGTTCTCCTATAAAGAATTGATTATTCTATTGTGTTTAATTCTCTTCAGTTTTCTAGGTATTGTATTTTGCACCCACAACGATGATTCTCCAGTTCAAAATTATATAGAGTTAAATCTAGGCTAAGCTTGTATTTTTTCTTTAAAAGCACTATTATTATAGTAGTATCAAGTCATATTTTTAATCTTTATAATCTTAGCTTTATTGTGATGCTTAATTTATTCAGAAATTTTTGTGAGAAATGGTCCTTTGGGGTCTGCACCTATTTGGCAGCTAAACTGGGTATTAAAACTCAAAAAGTTCGTCTATATTTTATTTACACTTCTTTTGTAGCTATGGGGTCTCCTATTCTGCTATACCTTATTCTTGGATTTTGGATTAACATTAAAAAGTATCTTAAGCGAGGAAGCGAATTGATTAAGGGGTGACACCTAGCTTGGCTACTCTTTAGAAGGGAGACAACTTACCTGGCCTCTCTTACAAGAGAGTAGAAAAAAATAGATGTATTTCTAGTCAAGTTATAATATCAAAAAATACGAGTTATGTTTCTTCCTGCCTCGCTTTTGAAAGAAGATAACTCAGCTTGCCACTTTTATTAGAGAGATCATATTCTTGAAACACCAAAGAATCCTAAGGTTTTGTGGCACCTAATGTACCCAAGATTTGGATAACTATGCCTTTACCGCCTTGGGTGGTTATTTTTTCTTTGCTAACTACTGATTATCCCTAAATTAAAAGCTATTGTGTAAAAGCAAACTCAACAATATTGGATCCCATTTGCAAGGCTTTCTGTCTCGCTTCTTTAGAATCTTTATGGACTTCTTGATCTTCCCAACCATCGCCTAAATCACTTTCGAAGCTATAGAAGCATACCAACTGTCCTTCGTGCAATAATCCTAATCCCTTTGACGGTTTATCATCGTGTTTATGGATTTTAGGAAGGCCATTTTTAAAATTAAAATTTTGGTGATAGATCGGATGATCAAAAGGCAGCTCCACAAATTCCAATTCAGGGAAAACCTTTTTCATAGCTGGTCGTATGTATGGGTCCATACCATAATTGTCATCTATATGGAGAAATCCACCTGCAATGAGATAATTTCTTAGATTTTCTGCTTCTTGATCAGAAAACACAACATTTCCATGACCGGTCATATGCAAAAAAGGGTGGTTATAGATTTCTAAGCTTCCCACTTCTACCGTAGCATTATTCTTTTCAAGGTCAGTTCCTAGGTATTTATTACAAAACAGAGCTAGATTAGGCAATGCAGTTGGGTTTGCATACCAATCGCCACCTCCATTGTACTTAAGAAGTGCTAATTGTATTACTTGCTTCTGTGCAAATGACTGAAAACCAATGAGTAATATAAAAACGAGGCTTAGAAAATATTTCATAAATATACTTTAGTAAGAGATCAAACGATTTACCGAACATTTCTAATATTTAAATCTAAGCTTTTCTTACAATAAATTGATGAGCAGTTAGCCTTTATAAATAGTTCAATATCGCCAATGCTACTTATCCAATGATGTTATGGAGGAACTTACAAAAGTAGAAGATAGAAAAAAATGTCTCCAATGGAATCTCCTATTGGAATGATCCCTTTTTATTAAATTCTATAGAATGATTCCATAGAAGCTTTGACCACAAATCAGGTTACTCTTCCAATCATTGCAATTCTTTAACAATAGTTGCATCCCCACGATGTAATTTGTTTGATAAAAATTATGTCATACTTTTTATGTCATTCAATGATCAACTGAAGTGTCAAAAAAAAATAATCCATTTCCGCTCTTAAGCTATAATGGGCCCATCTATTTCTGTGATAGAAAAATAGAAACCTGAAATATTACGGCTATTCAATTCAAAAGAAGCATTACTCTTTATTCTATAAAAAGACTTGGCAAAACTGGTTTGATACAACAAGTCTTAGATCAACTGGAAAAGAAGATAAATTTTACTCACGTATACATCGATATTTATGACACTTAGAATGTAAATGAATTTAGCAACAAAATAACAAGTACCGTCTTATACAAAATAATTAAAAAAGAAGATCATTACATCAAAACCATAGGAAGATTTTTCGGTAAATATCGACCTAAAATCAGCTTTGATACATTACTGGTGATCCTTCTATAGTGCTCGACACTTCAATCATTGAAATATCTCTTGAAAAATGAATTGATTTATGATTCTACTGATCATGATCATGAGAAAGTCACGTATCGTGTGTATGATTTATTATTGGCTAAATGGTTTCAATTTAGATATGGGGGAAGATTGTTGGTGGTTGATGGTTGGAGGTTGTGGTTGAAACTGCTTAAAACAGGTGGAACGTTTTGGTTGTAAAAAAACTTAAATACCTACTAGCAGAAGGTGGGTTAAGGTTTCGGAGTGAAAGTCAGTTTAAATAATCAGTATTTGGGATTGCATCCTTCTTAGTGTCAATACTCACCACGACAGTTCTCTGTACTTTCGACCCTCTCTTGATAAAGCTTGAAAAAGAGGGCATCGTTGCTAAAGCCTTTTTTCCTGATAGAAGGTGGGCCTAATGCAGATTGGGTCGGATTGACTCCTGATTGAACAAATCGAGTATATAATTGAAATTTATCGCTGTAAAGAGCGAGGATTTTAAACCTATTTTGAGACCATTATAATCGGATATATTTGCGTTTCTATATGATTGGAGTTATGATAAATTGTTAGGAATTAAAAATGGTAGTTGCGACGATTGCGGCGGTTTCGGTGCGTAATCGTTTTTTAGAAAGATTACAAGCTTTGAATCCATGGTCTAGGCACATGGTTAATTCTTCTTTTGTAAAATCTCCTTCAGGACCAATAAAAATTAAACTTTCGCTCCCCCACTCTTGTTGAACAAGATCTGGGTTTTGAGGGTCAAAATGGCAAATGAATTTTTCTTCTTTACCACTTAAGGTAGATAGGAAAGTAGGGACAGTTGCATGTAAATGTATGGAAGGTAAATATCTTCGAAGAGACTGCTTTGTGGCAGACATAGCTATCTTTTCCAGTCTATCTACTCTCAGTTTTTTACGTTCAGTATTTTTTGTGAAAACAAAGGAAAATTCATGGATCCCAATTTCAGTACATTTTTCCACCAACCATTCCATCCTAGAGATATTTTTAGTTGGTGCAGTTACGAGATGTAGTTTGTGTTTCGTTATTTCTTCAAATTCAGATTGAATTATAGATAATTGGAGTTCTTTTTTGTCCAATACGGTAATTTCACCCTTTATGAGGGTGCCCTTTCCATCGGTACAGTGGACGATGTCTCCGACCCTTTTGCGCAGCACACGAGTGCAATGATGAGATTCTTCCTCGGTCAAGAAAGCATTCTCAGTTGTCCAATGTTTACAATAAAATAGAACCATTCTTAGGTTATATTAGTTAGATACATGATTGTTAAAATAGAATAATATTATGTGTTACTTTTGCGACGTTCTGATAATAATACGGATAATAAACACTTAACTAGTAAAAACCTATGTTGATAAACATTCTCCAATTTCTCTTAAGTTTATCTATATTAATTGTACTGCATGAATGTGGTCATTTTTTCCCAGCCAAATGGTTTAAAACAAAAGTAGAAAAGTTCTATTTGTTTTTTGATCCTTATTTCTCATTATTTAAAATACAGAAAGGAGAAACCGAATATGGTATTGGATGGTTGCCTTTAGGCGGCTATGTGAAGATTGCCGGCATGATCGATGAAAGCTTTGATAAGGAACAGATGGCTGGGCCTCCGCAGCCATGGGAATTCAGATCCAAACCGGCATGGCAAAGATTAATCATTATGATCGGAGGAATCTTTGTAAATATGGTGTTGGGTGTATTTCTGTTTTCAATGATTTTTTGGCATTGGGGAGAACGATACATTGACAATTATGGCCTATATGATGGCATTTATGTAGATAGTATTGGCTATGAAATGGGCATGAGAAATGGAGACCGTGTTCTAAAAATCGGCGATAAAGATTATGATAAATTTAAGCCTGGGATTGTCACAAAGGAGATCATTATCAATGATGCTAAGACAATTTTGGTAGATAGAAAAGGTGTAAATATAGAGTTGCCAATAGACGCTAAATGGGTCAAAGAATTATCAAAATATGAAAATCGAGGAGTCAGTTTATTTGATGCTAGAATACCTCCGATCGTTGGGGGCGTAGGCAAAGATACGCCGGCAGAGAAAAACGCTATACAAATAGGTGATAAGATTACTAGTTTCAATGGCACCCCTATTTATTTTATTAATGAATTGCAAGACTTTATAAAAGACCGAAAATCAGAGAATGTTACACTCCAAATACAAAGAGATGGGAGTATGCTCGATAAGAGCTTTACCTTGGATGACGGCCGGATAGGTGTATATTGGAGTGATGAAAGCATGCCATATAAGACTCAAGAATATAGTCTGATTCCTGCTATCGGTGCAGGATGGAACCGATCCGTTGAATTTTTATCAGATCAAATAAAGGCATTTGGTGGTATGTTCTCTGGTAAAATAAAAGCCAGTGATAGCTTAGGTAGTTTCATTTCTATCGGTAAAATGTTTGGTACCGAATGGGTATGGCTTCGTTTCTGGGAAATGACAGCGATGCTATCTATTCTTTTAGGTTTTATTAATTTCTTACCGATTCCTGCACTTGATGGTGGACATATTATGTTTCTACTATGGGAGGTCATTACCGGAAGAAAGCCAAGCGATAAGGTTATAGAGTATTCCACTATGGTTGGTTTCTTATTCTTAGTTATCCTGATGGTATATGCTTTAGGTTTGGACATAAGTAGATTATTCAAATGATAACTATGCCGGAAAATTACTTTCAACATTTTGGAATGGATGTCTCATTTGAGGTGGACCAAAAAGTATTGAAGCAGAAGTTTTTGCAGTTATCGAAACAATATCACCCGGACTTCCATAGTCAATCCGAAGCATCGAACCAATCTGAAATGTTGGAGTTATCTAGCTATACCAATAGGGCATATAAGACCCTAAAGAATTCTGATAAGCGCTTTAAATATGTGCTAGAATTGAAGGGCGTATTATTTGAAGAAGGGAAGCAATCTATTCCTCAAGAATTTCTCATGGAAATGATGGATTTCAATGAATCTCTGATGGATGCTCAGATGGAAGAAGATCTAGAAAAGTTAAGTTCTATGAAGGCAGAACTTTCTGAGATTAGACTAAAACTAAAAGAGTCTATACAACCTATCTTAGATGAATATGACCATGAGTCCATTTCTGAAGATCAATTATCCATCCTAAGTGATTACTACTTGAAAGGCAAGTATTTGAAGAGGATTGAGGAGAAGATTGGTATAGAAGGATAAATGTTCCGTAATTTAGGATATTCAGTAAGTAGAGTAATGTGGTAATGTTTATGTTCAGAGGACAGTAAACTATCTTGCTCAACTCACCCCAAAAAATTTAGTTAATAGATTTTATTCAATGTTTTTTTGCGCATGTCATTTTTTAGTCATAGGAAAAAGTAAACACTCTTAGTAGATGGCTTAGGGTTAATTTCAGGATTCTTAAGACTTCATAAAATGTTTGAACGAAATTTACAATGTCTAAACAGGATCTATTAGATTTTAGGATACTCAGGATTTAAAATGTATGTATAGGATTTATGAGTTTAAAAGATTTCCATGATTCTAAAAGTCTGAACCAAGATTTGTAGGATTAAAGGATTTTTTAAACAAAGGGATATATTAGGGGTGCTTCATAATGTTTCTTTTGATTTCATGTCAGGAAATGATATGTGAGAACATCAGCTAATAGAGTATACGGCTAGAATCGATCCATGTTTCTACTCTAAAATTTATTTGAAAGAGACGGATTCATTACTAGATTATTGACTTTCTGAATATCAGTCACTTAGGAAGAATATTTTGAAAACTAATAATGGCTTTTCAAAATATTTTACATTTTTTTCTCTTTTTTTGCGTGATCTTGAAATTGTCTGAATCATGATATAAATGATTAATTGGATTGATTTTAGAAAGAAAAGGTTCCAATTAGTTCAGTACGATCAATATACAAGATTGAATGCATTGTGTGGCAAGCTTCGACAAATGAGTGGGTATGCGATGGGTATTGAAGGCTACAATTAATTCCTAGAGAGGAAAAACATTTTACTAATTTCATTTTTTCAGCTATGTATATTTAGTTATCAATCGATTTAACAAGAATTATAGATTTTGTTCATCATATTGCAGTTAACGTTGCTCTAATATTTAGCAAAATGGCAGCACTTTATATAAAATCTAAAAAATCAATTTCTTGGTGTGAAAAATTTCAGTTTATTAAGAGTTGGCAGATATTTTAGATAACTTTATGGCATAGACGAAAATTAATACTAGTTGCCCCTCATTAAATCAAATTGTTTAACATTTAATAATTCTCTTGAAGATAAGGGTTTGAAAATAATGTAAGAAAACACATTATATTTTTTTTTAAACATTTATTTAAACAAAATAACCATTATGAGTATGCCCATCAAAGCATTAATTGTATTCTTT
>Ga0209828_1001512_pt1 | contig 20841 bp, 16 predicted proteins | sample MaitaG_FD_187429 | JGI IMG/M metagenome (GOLD analysis project Ga0209828, IMG submission 187429) | Marine algal microbial communities from Maine, USA - Maine_Asex2 metaG (SPAdes) (version 2) | ecosystem: Host-associated > Algae > Red algae > Unclassified | place: Maine, USA | collected 2015-01-05
CATCTATGATTTTTACAGTTTTCTCTTCCGCAATGATCTTTTTCTCTGGGTCTTGAAACTTGTCAGGGTGCCATTCTTTTACAAAGTTTCTATAGGTAGACTTTATCTCTTTTAAGTCTATCACTTTTTCTACGTTGTATAGCTTCTTATATTCTTTTATACGCTTCATTTGTACTTATTTCCAGATTAAGCCACAAAGCTATTCTTATTTCGGAATAGATATAATGTTTTGGGAAATTGCTTTTTATTTGTTTCCATTTGCAAGTATGAATGTTCTTAATAAACAGTTTTTATGTACAGCAGAACAGTCAGAAAATTTTAGGACTCACTCGCAGTTACGATGACCAACTACTAAAAAAGACGACCTATGATCAGGCTTTTAAGGTGGACGAAAAATAAGATTTGAATTTGGGACTATTTTCCATATTTTACATTAAAGGTATATTGTTTCTCCACCTTGGTTATTTTTACTAGCATTTTCTTCCCCACATCTATCTCTTACGCTCAAACATAATGCACATGCACAAAACTTTTCTAAATAGTATTTTAGGCATAATGTTTTTCTATGCTACATCAATGGCGAATGCTAATCCGTTTTCGGCAAATAATCCTTCTTATTTTGTTTCTCATATGGGCGCAAAAGAGAAAACAATAGTCAGTGATGCATGTGACTGCCCTCCACTCATAATAAATAGAACTGTAAATGTAACGGTGAGTAACCTTGCCGAGGACTTGGCTCCACTTGTAATCCTATATCGGATGTCGGACAATCTTGACAAACGCAACCAGAGGATAAACCACCAAACTGATTGGCGACAGAAATTTGATTTATTCTAAAGCACCGTGAAGACCAAAATCCAGGTCCTACGAAATATTTTAATCTAAAACTACATCCTATTCCTTCCACAAAATATACACTCGGAGAATCGTTAAAAAAGTAATTGGTCAGGAAATATGAATAGACCTTTTTTCCATCTGATGAAGATATTTCTGCAAGTTTAATAAAAAATGATTTCTCAGTTATATACATTGTGTCTACATTTGATAGATTAAAATCAAATAAAAGACATTCTTGATTGCAGTAATCGGAATCCGCATCCAAATTGAGTAGAAATATTTTGTCTTCATGCTGTCGAACTGCACCATACAGTTTTGCTTCAGGATCAGTGGCACAATTCTCACACGGTTCAACCGGTAAATGTAAATTATACACGCATTTCCTTCGAGTGTAAAGGGCATCATATAACAATCCGTTTATGGTAGAGTCGTGTGGAGAATACAAATCGTAAATGTCTCTATCAGACAAAATTGCATAGCTTTCTGCTCATTCCAAATTTCTAAAATCTATTTCTTCCACAAATTGTGCACTCAAATGTAAGAGGCAAAATGAAATCAGAATTATCAGACTAAGACAAAGGTTACCATTCCTAAGACAACTTGTTGTAGAAATATTACATCGATAATCCATTCTTAACCAAAGAAGACTTCATACAAATATCTACCGGGAAAAAACGTAAACCCACCAGCTATTAGAATCGCACCGAAATATAATCCTATCATTTTTCTTTTATGCGTATTAATATCTCCTCTTTTTACTGCCAGATATGCTGTTGGAACTGTATATATCGTTAGAAAGCTAAAGCTGTGAATGTAACCAAAATGATTTAGAAACTGTGGTCCCACCTGTGCAGGCATAAACAATGTGATGGTCGCCGTAATCATCATTAATACCATGTAGATACGACCAAACGTTTTATGGATAACCGTCCCCTTTTTTATTAAAAGTAAAATTGCACCGATAATGAAGCAAGGCACAACCGTTGCTAAGTGGAAATACATTAATTCTAGATAACCCATTACTGTCTATTGATTGGCAGTGTTTTATTTGTTTACCTTCCTTGCTAAATATATATTTGTTTAAGATAATAAAAGTTTCTTCTCAACCCACTTTGACAATCTAAACACATAAGAATTTAGGTTATGCAATAAAGCCTATAGAACTAATATTAAATATGAACTTATTCGAAAATCATAATCTTCCCACTTAAGAGTTCATTGTCATTGCAGAAAGAGGACTGTATTTCTAGATTGTATACATACATGCCATCAGCTACGTTCAAAATATTCCAACAGAAGTCAATCTCCTTTGTTTGAAATACTTTTCGTCCAGAAAGATCATAAATATAAAGAGTGAGGTTGTCTATAGCATTTATATTATTTGATTTAATATTGAAGCAGCCATTCGATACGTTAGATTTCGAAATGAAATTTGGTACAGTTACCTCAACTGGAGCAATCAATTCAACCGACATTATATCCCTGCGCTCACATCCAAATTCACCGATTGCGATCGCTTCTATTTCATCACTCGTACTCACCTCGTATTCTGATCCTACAGAACCATCTGGCCATACAGTATTTGGGTAAGGAGATTTGAGTGTTCTCCTCAACGCGCAATAAACAACATCATCTCCTAAAAACCCCTCCATAGGTCTATCAAAAACAACGTCGATGTCATCTTCTATCAGACATCCATATTCAGTTAAGTAAGATGCATGTACAGTCATACTTTCATCTATTACTATCTCTGTACCTGTCTGTCCTGTGCTCCAGGTTGTGTTTGGAAAGGGAGAGCTTATTGTAATTTCACTTTCGCAAGTTACTATGTCTTCTACTAAGAAATCGGTAGGAACTTCATCTGTAAATTCTAAATAAATAGAATCGGAAATAGAACAGTCATTATCGAATTTTAAAGTATACAAATGCCATCCTGTTACAGCATAGGTATATCTGCTTCCACATTGATCATCATCCCAATGAATTTCATAATTTTTTCTATCGAAATGTAACTTATTTGAACAATCGAGAAGAATGTCTTCCACCAACGTATTCTCATTCTTAGAGACATGTATCTCTATATTTCTTTCGGCGCAGCTATAAGCCGATGGAATCGTAACCGTATAAATTCCAGATTCGGTTATTTGTAAATCATATATTTCGATGATCTCATCGCCGCATAATGCAGTATCAATAATTGAATGAGAGGGAAGTGTATTATAATCCATTGTGTAAAGCTCACCGATTTCACTTTCATGTAGGCTGCGATCCCATATGCGCACTTCATCTATTCTACCTTCAAATGTACTCGATGGGAGTTGGAGTCTAGTTCCTATTAAAAGTGGATACGTGTCATCTGGTACTGCTCCTCCTAATTCCTGGGTTGCTACAAGAATTGCATTAACATATAAATACATAAAGCCATCTTTATAAACCCCTGTTACAAGAGACCATGTATTTAAGTTATATCCATTATTGTATCTAGCTTGTCGAAGTTCAGTCCCATTAAACATGCCAAAGACAACTGCATTGGTCTGACTTAATGAAAGAGAATAAAGAGTGGAAAACGCACCATTTACTGCAGGGCCCTTTCTAATAATAATTTGTGATTTTCTTTTTGTAGGATTTACCCACGCAGAAATTGTAAAGTCACCATCTAGATATAATTGATCTGCGTCTGCAATTTTAATCATATCATCAATACCATCAAACGAATACGCAGAATTTGGTAGGTTATTAAAATCATCTGAGAGGTAGCCGCCATGCGCAACTCCGTGGTTGCCATTACCTGACATATCCTCTAAATTTCCACAAAATGGATAGTACGCTACTAATGCGTCATTTAAACTACTCTGTGCAGTTATTGAGATGCCACCAAGAATAGAAAAGACTGTAATAAGAATTAGTTGTTTCATGTTGTATTGATATTAATTATTCTAAAGGTGCGCATGTTACATCTGGGAATAATACGAAAGAAGTGAAAAATGGTAATTTATGTTTACGATACATGAACGATTTCCTGCATAGGTGCCATAATGTCCATAATACGTAAGTAGATGATTCAGTATTATACAATTCTGCAGGAACTAATGAATTGATAAATTGATTGGGAGTTCCCTCTGTTCCAGAGGTCGTTCCCTTACATGCTCGCAAGTCTGCTCGGTCCCGCAAAGCGTGACTGGACAAGTCCACATTCTAGGCAACTAACTCGGGTAGGATTCAATTGGCGAGATTGGCTCTATACCTAAGAAAGTTTATTTAGATATCATCTTACGTCTTTTAGGAAAATCTCTCACAGGGTCTTGACTACAGCTCGAGATATCTAGGGTAAGCCCTGACTTTTTATATTTGCTTTTAATTATCTTGCTTAAATATTTTGATTATGCAAAATATTGAGGTTTTATAAATTTGTAATACAATGAAAGTAATCTTCAGCTCATTCTTCTTTACCCTCTCTTTATACTTGTCTGCACAGATGAGTGAATTTATACATGTTGATCAATTCGGCTATCTCGAAAATCAAAATAAAGTCGCAATTTTGAGTGATCCACAACTTGGATATAACTCATCTGGTAGCTATAAGCCTGGATCATCAATCGAGTTAAGAGATTATCTAACAGATCAAGTTGTATATTCTTCAAGTCCAGAAATTTGGAATGGCGGAAATACGCATGAACAATCTGGAGATAAAGGATGGTGGTTTGATTTTTCAACAGTTACTACGCCTGGGACGTACTATGTTATAGATCCGAGCAACAACGAGTCAACTGGTCCTTTCGAAATTAATGCTAACCCATATGCGGATGTCCTAAAGTCAGCTGTAAAAATGTTTTATTACAATAGATGTAATGACAGTAAGGATGCACCTTATGCGGACCCAAAATGGACAGATGGCACAAATTTTTTAAACCCGCTTCAAGATGCAAATTGCAGGTTCTTCTTTGATCCTAATAACGCCTCTTTAGAAAAAGACCTAAGTGGTGGTTGGTTTGATGCGGGAGATTATAACAAATACATCACATTCGCACAATTTCCAATGCATGAGTTATTAGCAACGTATGAAGATAACCCTACGATTTTTGGAGACGATTGGAATGTACCAACAAGTGGTAATAATATAGCTGATCTATTAGATGAAGTAATTTGGGAATTGGATTGGATGCAAAAAATGACAAATAGTGATGGCTCGGTCCATATTAAAATGGGAAGTCAAAATCATTCTGAAAATATCTCATCCCCACCAAGTGTAAATGTTGATCAACGATTTTATGGGAACACCTGTACTTCAGCTTCAGCCACCGTTGCCAGTGTTTTTGCCCATGCATCCTTAGTACTTGAAGATCAACCCGGATTATCTAATTATGCTGCAGACCTCTTGTCAACATCGGAGAACTGTTGGGCTTATTTTAAGAACGCCTTTGATAGCAACAGCTTAGAAACAGATTGTGATAACGGTGAGATTATATCTGGTGATGCAGACAAAAATGCGGATATACAATTGGAATATGGTATGACTGCGGCTATCTATCTATTTGAATTAACGGGTAAAAGTATATATCAAGATTTTATAATAACGCAACATAATCAAATAGAGCCTATTTCTAACAACTTTTATAGTCCCTATTCAGGTCCATATAATGAAGCGCTATTACGATATTCTCAGTTACCCAATGCCGATTCTAACGTGGCTGATGCTATTATCGATTTAGCAACTATTGTAGTAAATAATAACGACAATAACTTTTTCGCATTTGTAGACAGCGATTTATATAGAGGAAGAGCACCCGACTGGATTTACCACTGGGGATCAAATTTGCCGAAATCGGGTATTGCAAATCTGAGTTTGCTTATGCGGAAATACAATGTTGTACCGTCACAAAATGATGCATTACTAGAAAAAGCATACGAACTGATGCACTATTTTCATGGGGTTAATCCACAAGGCCTCGTTCAACTGTCTAACATGTATAGTTTGGGAGGAGATCGTTGTGTGAATGAGATATATCATACATGGTTTAACGATAACACAATTTATGATAATGCGCTTACTTCCTCTAATGGGCCTGCGCCCGGATTTGTAACCGGAGGTGTAAATAGAAATTTCTCTGTCGCTTCGATTTCGCCACCTTCTGGACAACCTATTCTTAAATCATATTTAGACTTTAATGATGGATGGCCCTCGAATTCGTGGGAAATTTCTGAACCCGCCATCTACTATCAAGCAAGCTACATTCGTATGCTTGCGCGATTCGTAAATACAGACAATGTTATTTCGGCAGTACATGTTGGAGGAGAGAAGTCAGCTTTTGAAATCTTCCCAAATCCAGTAGATGATCATATTATTGTTAAAGGACTTATGCAAAATTATAGAATCAAAATATTGGATGGATCTGGAGCTGTGCATGCTGTTGTTTTTGCACAAGGTGCAGAAGCTATTATTGATATGAGTAATTTGTCAAACGGAATATATTTTGTAGCTGTGTATGATAATAGCAATGGACCTGCTTCCATTCAAAAAATTATTAAAGTAAATTAATAGTTCATTCTTTTTCTGACCTATAGATAACGCAAAGGCCATGAACGCATTGAACTGCCTGGGGTCAATTTTATTTTATCAATTTCAGAATCCACTCCACACATTCTTTATCATCAATAATTGACCAGGAATGCGGGTGGCGATCGCCGTTTTTACGATAGCCAGTTCTGAAACTTTGCATAAACTCAGCTTCATTATTTCCTTGCTCGCGTAATGTGTTTATGAGTTCCGCAGTTGCAATAAAGTTATCTTTTTGTGGAGGTTGCCTGCGGTTCATGATCCGCCAACTTACGTCGATATCGTGATATGCTCTAACAGCAACATTGCTTAAGTACTTTTCATTTCCAGGAGTTTCCATATTCATCCGAAAGGGGGTAAGTACATTAAATGTATCTGGGGATTCTGTAGGTGTTCCTCCATAAAATCCTTCACTTACTTTTTTTACAAACTCAGCTTCCCTTACACCAATTTCGGATGTATTTCCTTTTATAATATCTTCCAATAACTCCCAAGAAAGAAACATGTCAATAGGAGAATCTGCCATAAAAACTCCCTTAGGAGAGATTGGAAACTTATCAGGAAACTCATTACACAGTTCGGCGTACCTGAGTGCAATTCTACCTCCATTAGAAAATCCACCAAGAACAAACTTATCTCTGGGCAGTTTAAATTTTTCTATGGCGTCCTCCAGAACCTGATTGAAATGGGAATTGAAATAGGCATCAGCAGAAAGGCGCAGTATTCCTGAATACGCAATGACTAGGAGATTATTTTCCACAGCCAATTGAGGTAGTTTTGTATCTGTTATAACATCTTCTGATTTCTGCGAAAGCCCTGGGAGTAAAACAACCACGCCCGCAATGTTATCCGATACTGGTTTTAAAACGTAGTAGTGTCCAAAATTTGGCACATCTGGATTCACGACTATTTTTTGAAAAGTGTTTTCTTGTGTTACTTCAGGTGTCGAGCAAGAAGCAAGAAGTGTGAGTATTAAGAACATTAACGGATACTTCATAGGTTCGAAAGTACTGAACTTTAATTTATTTTGATCGAATGCGTGGGCTGTTTGAAGAGGGTGGAAGTATTTTTGAACAGGATTAAAAAGATTAAATGGATGTGCTTGATATGGATGTGTGTTTTTCGCAACTTGTAGGAAAGAGATGCGAATAGATGAGTTGGATAGATTGTGTTGATCATTTAAATCCTTTAAATTTTGTTCAAGCGTTTTAAAGAAGGATTTTATTTTATCCTAGACTTAAGGTTTCTCCGCTCGCGTTGCTCGGAAAAGACAAGTGGGGCACGTGTTGAAAAAATAAGGTGAGTTGAGGAATGGTTTCGGATATGTGGGCTTTTTTAACAAGATTAAAAGAGTGTGCATGATAGGTATGTGTGCTTGCGCACAGTGTAGAACAGAGATGCGAATAGATGAGTTGGACAGATTGTGTTTATCATTTAAATCCTTTTAATCTTGTTCGAGAATACAGTTTCGGTTGATATTTATAGCTTAGTTATGTAATATCTATTTGTTTTTCTCTTTTTCCCAATCTGGATCAGCGATACTTGGTTGTTTCATTAATCCAGAGATGTCTTTCGTTTGTCGATGTTCTTTATATTCTTCTGTCCAGTTGAAGCCACTAGACATTGTAGTTTTATCCCACTGGGGATTGAAAAGGATATTGGCAGTTTTAAATTTTCCGGACATATACATTTCTTCTAATTCTCGAACGAAATCGTAATTATCCACTTGAAAACTAGGGACTTCATCTCTACTTGCGAATTGGCAGTAATATCCAGGAGCACTTAACCAGTATATCAATAGCGCGGTCCCTTTATCACAGTCAGGGTCATTAATAACTTTTCTTAAGTTGTAAGATCCGTTATCCCAATTGTAAGAGGAAGCGTAGGAGTGTAACTTTTGGGCATTGGATTCATTTGTCATGGTTTCTGATTTGTAGTTCGAAATTACATCTATTTAAAGTTAAGCAATAGATTGTCTTCTTCAATCTTTTTTAGCTTTCTGTTATTATGTTAAGTGTATTGTGGGTGGTTGTTTGAACAGGATTAAAGATGGGTAGGGATATGCATGATAGCGATGTGTGTTTTTATGCAATGAGTAGAAAAAGATTCAATTACATGTGCAAGATTAATCATGCTAATCTTTCAAATCCTTTTAATCTTGTTCACGCGTTTCTAGCAGTTATTTGAATGTTCATCGCTTCATCGCTTCATCGCTTCATCGCTTCATCGCTTTTTCCGACTCCCGCATCAGGGATAATAAGGGCACGCTGGCGTGGTCTCAGCTGTGCTGAGACGGAACCCCTGGATAGCCCGACGCTGGAGTGCACGGAGGGAACGGAAGGGTGATGCCCAAATCATTTTTTATAAGTAACTGAAAACCAGTATTTTAAAAGGTAAGGTCTAATATTTTGCTCAATTTCATTAGATAGTGCACTTTACAGTAATAATTATTAACTTTGCCCTCGCTAATTTTTGATTTCAGTAATCACCTTTTGGTAAAACTTAATACAATGGCAGAATATTTAAAGAAAGAAAAGAAAGAAGAAATTTTTAAAGAATACGGTGGAGACGCTAAAAACACCGGTTCCGTAGAGGGACAAATTGCACTCGCAACATTTAGAATTAAAGGACTTTCAGATCATCTACAATCTAACAAGAAGGATCATTCTTGTAGAAGGACGTTACTTACTCTAGTAGGTAAGAGAAAGCGTTTGTTGCAGTACTTAGCGAAAAAAGACATTACTAGATATAGAGAAATTATCAGTAAGCTTAACTTAAGAAAGTAACAAAATTATTATTATATAAATCGTGCAGTAAAGAGCTGTACACCGGCGTGAGCTCATAGATGAGCGTAAATTTTCTCATTCCCTATCATACCATTACGCGTATGACTTACTCCGTCTAAAACATAGAAATTTTATGGGAAATATGGTTCCTACTACTATCGCGTTCAACCTACCGAGCGGTCAAGAAGTTATTATTGAGACAGGAAAATTAGCAACGCAGGCCCACGGTTCTGTAGTTGTACGTATTGGCAAAACAATGATTTTTGCTTCTGTGGTATCAGCACATGAGCCACGTGAGAATCCACAATTTTTCCCGTTATCAGTTGATTATCAAGAGAAATTTGCATCCGCTGGTAGAATACCAGGAAACTTCTTTAGAAGAGAAGCAAGGCTATCTGATTATGAAATACTGATTTGTAGACTCGTGGATAGAGCGGTGCGTCCATTGTTCCCGGATGGATATATGAACGATACACAGATTATAATCAACCTAATATCAGGTGATGAAGAAACCTTGCCAGATTCTTATGCTGCACTTGCGGCATCTGCTGCACTTGCTGTTTCAGATATTCCTTTTGCAGGACCTATCTCTGAAGTGCGTGTAGGTAAGATCAACGGTGAATATATTGTAAATCCTACTCGTTCGCAAATGGAGGAAGCGTCAATGGATATCATTGTTGCTGCGACTATAGATAATGTAATGATGGTAGAAGGTGAGATGAATGAGGCGCAAGAGGAAGAATTATTGGAAGCGATTCAGGTAGGACATGACCATATAAAGGTACAGTGTCAGGCGCAGTTAGATCTTGCGGATAAAGTAGGCGAAAAAGCGACTGTGAAGAGAGTGATAGAGCCTAAGGTTATTGATGAAGAATTGATGAGTAAAATAGAATCACTTACTAAAGAAGGTATTCTAAAGGTATCGCGTGGTAAGCTAGATAAGATGAAACGAAAGGAAGGATTTAAAGAAGTGAAGACGGGTCTTAAAGAAGCATTACTCGAGGAAATGGGTGAGGAGTACATGGAGGAGAATTCTAAGAAAATAGGAGAGTACTACTATAAGTTCCAAAAGGAGACGATACGTAGAATGATGCTAGATGAGAATACGCGTTTAGATGGTAGAGCAATGGATCAGGTACGACCTATCTGGACTGAAGTAGATTACCTGCCTTCTGCACACGGATCTGCTATTTTTAATAGAGGAGAAACGCAGGCACTTATGTCACTGACATTAGGAACAAAAATGGATCAGCAACGCATAGAAAATGCATTAAACCAATATCAAGATAATTTCTTACTCCATTATAATTTCCCTGCATTATCTGTAGGTGAGATCAAGCCTATGCGTGGACCGGGTAGAAGAGAAGTAGGACATGCGAACCTTGCTGGAAGATCTATCAAGAAAGTAATGCCGCAAGATCTGCCATACACAATCAGACTTGTTTCTGATATTCTAGAATCTAACGGTTCGTCCTCAATGGCAACGGTATGTGCAGGTTCACTTGCACTGATGGATGGAGGAATTCAGTTGAGCGCTCCTATCTCAGGAATTGCGATGGGACTTGTAACAGATGGTGCAAAAACTGCTGTACTTTCAGATATCTTAGGAGATGAGGATTCTCTAGGAGATATGGATTTTAAAGTAACCGGTACTAAAGCAGGAATTTGCGCGTGTCAGATGGACATCAAAGTAGATGGTCTTCCTTACGAAACATTACAAGCAGCACTTGCACAAGCGAAAGCGGGTAGAATTCATATTCTAGATGAGATGAATAAAACGCTTTCTTCATCGAATGCAGATCTTAAGCCGCATGCGCCAAGAATGGAAAAAATTGTAATAGACAAATCATACATTGGTGCTGTTATAGGACCGGGTGGTAAAATCATACAAGAGCTTCAAGAAAGAACGGGCACTACTATTACTATCGAGGAAGTGAATGGCCAAGGAGAGGTCTATATCAGTAGTACAGATGCAGAAGGTCTGAATGAAGCGAAAGCAGCTATTAATGCAATCGCATACACTCCAGAAGTGGGCGATGTGTTAGAAGCTAAAATTGCTAAGATAATGCCATATGGTGCGTTTGTTGATTTTACTGGAAAGAGTGGTTTGTTGCATATCTCTGAAGTATCACACACGAGAATTGAGAATCTAGAGGATGTTATGGCTGTGGGTGATGTGATGAAAATTAAGATAATTGGAATAGACCCGAAAACAGGTAAATTTAAGCTCTCAAGGAAGGTTTTAATATCTAATCCAAGAGATACAGCTAACTCTAACTAGCCATGTTAGTTTTTTACTTTTTATTGTCGGAAATTGTCATGTGCACGTTTTCTTTCATATATCGTATGAAATATGAAATGAATCATATGTAATTATGAACTTTCTTCGTTAGTTTTTTGTAATAATGGTGTAGGTATACACTTTTTACAGCATAAAGTCAATAGTTTATGTGAAAAATTAATCAAGAGAAGAATGAGGCAATTAAAAATCACTAACAAAATAACATCGCGAGAGAGCGTAGCACTCGACAAATATCTGAATGATATTAGCAAAATCGATATGCTAAATGCAGATGAAGAGGCTGTACTAGCCAAGAAAATACGTGAGGGTGATCATGAAGCTCTTGAAAGAATGACTCAAGCCAATCTTAGGTTTGTTGTTTCTGTAGCTAAACAATATCAAAATCAAGGATTATCACTCAGTGACCTCATCAATGAGGGCAACGTGGGTCTTATGAAAGCTGCAAAGCGATTTGACGAGACAAAGGGATTTAAATTTATCTCCTACGCTGTGTGGTGGATACGTCAATCAATCCTTCACGCTATTGTAGAATATTCTAGAATGGTTAGACTACCACTCAACAAGGTAAGTTCTTACAATAAGATTAATGAAGCGCATGTTTCATTTACACAAGAATTTGAACGCGAACCGACGCACGAGGAATTAGCAGAACTTTTGGAAATTAAAGTCTCTGATATCTCTAATATGCTTTCTGGCGGTGGAAGACATCTTTCTGTGGATGCACCTATCGGAGGTGATGATGGAGACAGCACAATGTTAGACCTTATGTCACCAAACGATCAGGCAATGCCAGATCTTAAGTTGATGAATGAGTCCTTGAAAAATGAAGTAGCCAGTGGACTGTCTTTACTTTCTCCAAGAGAAGTAGAAGTGCTCTGCTCTTACTACGGCCTCAATGGACACAAGTCATTAACGTTAGAAGAAATTGGCGAGCTTTACGGTCTTACACGCGAACGTGTGCGTCAAATCAAAGAGCGCGCATTACGAAGAATGCGTAAGTCAGTCAACAAGAATGCCCTCAAGTCTTATCTGGGTGCATGATTCTAGATTCTAAGGACACACAAGAACGCGTACGCTCTACTCGAAGCAAGCAAGATACCAACATGCTATGGCAGGTTTAATACGATTAATAATTGTCGGAGGCTTTGCGGTCTTGGGTATCGGCTACATCCTGTCTCAGGTAATAGGCTTTACAATATCTGTCAACAGGCTTTCCAAAAAAGTTAAAAGAGATATTCTCTTATTACGGGATGAATTGCTGCCTTATTTAGAAAGCTTAGTGCCTCTAGATAGAGAAGAATTAGAACTCCTTTCATTAACTATGGAGAACGTGATTATGAAAGGTCGGTTTGGGACGATAACTAAAGGGCATCTTTCTACTATTTACAGTGAGGCAGTTGCCGCATTTGCCTACAAGACATATGATAATGGTGAATTTGTGTTAAATCTGCAGACGACAGAAGATGAATATGTGTTTGTAGGTACGAAAGATGGGACGGATGTGTATATAAATGATAAGGAGTATGGGAATATTGATATTTCTGGAGTTTTACGAACTTTTGACAAGCAGTTAGAGTTAGGAAGATTAGTTGATCAAAGTAATAGGTATTCAGATCTATACGTGCACGAACGGAAGTTGGCCAGTTTAGTAAACCCAAAGTTGAAAAACTTAGAAAACGCACGCGCTTTTCCGGTTTTAGCAGATTATACAGATAACGACGAGAGAGTACTACTTACACTTTCTACCTTAAGTATCATTCAACGATCAATAGACTAGTACCTATTAGACACATTGAGAACTCAAAAAAATAAATAACATGTTTAAAAAGACACTCGTATTCCTTTTTATTATAGCGACAACGAGCTTCCAAGGTTTTTCCCAAACACAAGATTTGGATAAGAACATGGATAAGGCACTAGAAGAGCTTTCTATTATGTTAGATACCTTGGACCTGAATTCATTATTCAACTTTGACATTGCAAAGCAATTGAACGAAGTGAAGCCTGACGCGGGTCAGATAGAATCCATGGAAGAGATGATGCAGCAAAGTATCAAGATGCTCCAAAATATGGATCTATCTGCATTTGAAGAAATGTTCCAACAGTTGGAGGGGCAATTTGGAGAGATGGAGAAGATGATGCCAAAGAGTTCTCCTTTGTTGAAGGAGAAGGAAAGTGGCAAGGAAACACCGGCTAAGAAGAAGCTGTAATCGTTTATACGAAACAAACTTATAGAGTAAGAATTAATAAAGGCTTAGATGCATGCATTTAAGCCTTTATTAATTTGTAAGCTGCTTTTCATTCATATTGATCATAAAATATTGCTCAATTGTGGGCAAGGCTTTTAAATTTAATACCCCGCCGCTTGACCATCTTTTCTACTTTCACTTGCACCATAGTACACCTTGTTTACATCGTCCCACATGATAGCTTGGTATCCGCCATATCCTCCTATGTTGAATTGTATCTTATGTCCCTTTATAGATAATTCGCGAATGACATTATAATCGATGCCTGTTTCCAAATAAAGTACACCACCATCCTTCATGATACTGCCCGTAGGCTGCGAAGATCCACCATGTTGCATTCTAGGTGCATCACCAGCTTCTTGAAGATTCATATTGAAGTCTATAAGATTGATAACAATTTGCGCATGTCCTTGTGGTTGCATAGCGCCACCCATCAATCCAAAACTTACCCAAGGTTTTCCGTCTTTTGTTATGAATGCCGGAATAATTGTATGAAAGGGGCGTTTCCCAGGCTCGTAAGCATTCATATGATTTGCATCAAGCGCAAATAATTCACCACGATCTTGTAAAACGAAACCTAATCCAGGTGGTGTCATACCTGAACCCATACCTCGGTAGTTACTCTGTATGAGTGATATCATATTTCCTTCACCATCAGCAACCGTTAAATAAATTGTATCACCATCTTTTAACTTACTTTCTGTGAAGCTTTTAGCTGCCTTATTGGGATTGATTAGTTTGCGGCGTTCATCCGCGTATGCTTTAGAGATCAATTCTTTCACGGGTACTTTTGCAAAATCCATATCAGCGTAATACTTAGCTCTATCTTCAAATGCTAATTTCTTTGCTTCGGTAAACGTATGTATATATTCCTCACTTCCAAAACCCATTTCCGAAATATCGTAATCTTCTAGTAGATTTAATATTTGTAGTGCCGCAATGCCTTGTCCATTGGGTGGTATTTCCCAGACATCGTATCCACGGTAGTTTGTTGAAACTGGATCAACCCATTCAGAGGTATGACTGGCCATATCTTCATAGCTTATAAAACCTCCTTGCTCTTTCATGTAATTTGCAATAGTGCGCGCTATATCTCCTTTGTAAAACGCATCTCGTCCTCCTTCTACTATTTTTTTGAACGTATTAGCTAGTGCAGGATTCTTAAATATTTCTCCTTTTGCAGGTGCTTTCCCATTGGGTGCAAATACCTCAGCAAAACCATCATATTTCGAGAGGAATGGTACACTGCGGCCCATGTACCATGCTATTAATTCTGTAACAGGAAAACCATTTTCTGCATAGTCAATAGCGGGTTGTAATATTTCAGACATCGATAGCTTGCCATATTTTTCATGCAATTCAAACCACCCATCTACACAACCCGGCACAGAAACAGGCAAGGGCCCATGGGATGGTATTTTAGTCATCTTGTTTTTTACAAAGTAATCTAGTGTTAAAGATTTGGGTGATCGTCCACTTGCATTTAATGCTGTTAATTCATTTTTATTAGCATCCCAGACTATAGCAAATAAATCTCCGCCCATTCCATTTCCTGTTGGTTCGACTAGACCTAAAACCGCATTGGCTGCAATAGCTGCATCGGTCGCATTGCCTCCTTTTTTTAAAATATCCAAAGCTGCTTGCGTAGCGAGGGGTTGTGACGTGGCTGCCATTCCGTGCTGGGCTATGACTTCAGATCTTGTGGCGAAGGATTTGCCAGTAATGCGATCTTGAGCAATTGTGCTTAGAGTGGTTGTCAGTAGTAGTAAAGGGAGCAATGTTTTAATTATCATTGGACAGTATTTTTTAGCGAAAAGGTCACTAGTAAGTTAATAAAGTTAACTGATACAACTTTTAAAATATAATTTAAAATTCACGGTTTTAGATCTATGCAAGAGGAGAGGACTCCTTTGCATGGCAATTTTTTTTTTAAATAGCATTTTATATATCAGCAGTGAAAGGACTCCTGTCCTCTTCGCGGTTTTAGAACTATGCAGAGGAGAGATAACTTTGCATGGCGATTTTTATATATCAGCAGTGAAAGGACTCCTGTCCTCTTCGCGGTTTTAGAACTATGCAAGAGGAGAGACTCCTTTGCATGGGGGATCACTTTAAATGGCGAATAATAGAAATAGCTGTTTTTATCAGAAAAGAACGATTACGGTACGTTTATTCGAAATCCTATTACGGATACTTATACAAGAATGCATAGTAAAATCAATTATATTAACTTTGGACTGTTATATTTACATTTTAATACAAACAAGATATGAACGTTTTAGATAAGGTTAGATTGGTGATTTATCGGTTTCATGAGAAGGGATTAGAGGTATTTTTAATAAATCCAGAACTGGAAAATGATCCTGAAATATGGAATTTACCCATGGGAAGCTTGAAAGATCAACTGCAGCTAGACGGAAAAGACCTTATCAATCTCGGAATAACAGAAGAGAATGGATCTACAATGACAACCTATGCTATTGAAGCAGACTGGCACCAAATCCCGTCTATACGCGGAATCATCAAACACGATGTAAAACGTGTAAAAAACAAAATTCAAAGAACACTTCCTCGAGTAGAAGAGGGCGCTTACTTCTGTGTGAAAGTGGCGATCAAAAAAGTGTTACCGCAAGAATATAAGATGCTTAAGGAACTTAAGGATATTATGTCGGATAGGAATATTGTAACTAACATTTAAAGGCAATCCAAATTGCCTTTAAATGTTAGTTAATGTACAATTAGCATTGTACATTAACAATGATATCGTTTGCGAAAACCTGCATATAAGAAGATATCTGTACTCTCAATTCGTGGTATTAATTCAGAATTATTAATTAATTTTGGTCATGCAGGCACTCAAAGAAACTCAATTCAATTTTAGCCCAGACCAAGAGTTCTATAAAGGGAAAGTAAGGGACGTTTATTTCTTGAAAGATAAGATCATTGTAGTTGCATCAGATAGGATCTCAGCATTCGATCATATCTTACCACGCGCCATTCCCTATAAAGGTCAAATCCTTAATCAAATTGCAACGTATTTTTTAGAAGCAAGCGCTGATATTGTTCCAAATTGGCTAGAAGCGAATCCTGACCCGAATGTTTCTATTGGGAAACGTGCAGAGTCTATCAAATTGGAAATGGTAATCCGCGGATATTTAGCAGGGCATGCGTGGAGAGAGTACAAGGCAGGCAAACGCTTTTTGTGTGGAGTAGAGATGCCTGAAGGGATGAAAGAAGGGGATAGGTTTCCTGTTCCTATTATCACACCTGCCACAAAAGCAGAAGAAGGACACGATGAAGATATCTCAGCAGAAGATATTCTTGCGCAAAAGATTGTAAGTGAAGATGAATGGAAGCTAGTATGCAAATACACGCGTAACTTGTTTGATCTAGGTACACATATGGCCAAAGAACAGGGACTGATCTTGGTAGATACGAAATATGAGTTTGGAATGTATGAAGGTGAGATTATATTGATCGATGAAATCCATACACCGGATAGTTCGCGTTACTATATTTTGGAAGGTTACACAGAAAGACAAGAAGCTGGAGAGAAGCAAAAACAATTGTCGAAAGAGTTTGTGCGAGAATGGTTAATGGCAAATGGATTTCAAGGGAAAGAAGGACATGTTATGCCAGAGATGCCTGATACCTTTGTAGAAAGTATTACGGATCGCTACGAGGACCTATATACGCGCATTACGGGAATGGAGTTAGAACGCGGAGCCTATGATAATATTGAGGAACGTATTCAAGCGAATGTTGCTAACTATTTATCTTCTACTTAAAGAAATTTATACGTTCGCCCTGATAGACGATATCCGTTTGTGCCCAACCGCCGCCGTTTGAAAATGTATTTTTAAAACGTATTACAGCTTCAAAAACAACTTCATTGGACGGATATTTTACTTCTACCATTCTTGACTGAGGCATTGGAGTCAATCGAACGTTGCCAGGAATCATCAAGCGATTTGATGTTTCAGGAAGGACATCGACATCACTTATATTACTAGAGAATAACTCAACACCTCTTTCTTTGCCGTATTCCCAAACTTGCTTGACGGTCATAGCTACAGGATCTATTTCGTACTCTACCATCCGACTGTAATCGGCGTTTCCATTAAAATTTGTTTTCCAGCCATTGTCAAAACAAACTACATTTCCATTTTCTAAGGCTTGGCATGCATGCTGTCCCCAAGTCCAACTGAAATCGTCTGCAGATTCTAAGCCTAATTGTACTTCTTCATTGTAAGGGACATTATTGGCATCAACAGCTGTTAAGAGATAGTCTGTTGTTTCAAAAGAATCGCCATTTGCTCCTGCTTGCTCCCATCCCTTGTGCGGTGCGAGAATCCATTGCAACTGCTGATCATCGGTAAAGGCAAATACTCCTTGGTAACGGCCTGAAACAACGTTTAAATTTTGATTTTCTATGTAACTAATAGAATTGGTGTGTACCCAGTCGCTCGTGTTCCAGTTCATTTCATTTCTGCTCACATCTAAGTAATCTCGAAAGTCCCATGTATTGACCACTGCTTCCGCGCTTGGGTTGTATTCTATTAGTCTGTCTTGTTGTGTGTCCGTTCCTCCTTCTGTGGTCAAGAAGAGCACATTTCCATTTTCTTTTTTGTAAAAGTCATGGTGGGTGTATTGGTTTCCAAAATTCCAAGTATCCACTTTGTTAAATAAGAGATCAAATTCGTCTAGGTAGTTGAAGTGGCAATATTGCCAAGTATTATTTTCTGTGAATAGAATGGGACCTATCCATTGTTCGATAGCACTTAGGTCAATATAATATCGAATGCGCCCTTGCGCATCAAATACGATCGGGTAAAAGAGAAATCCCTCTGGACTTCCAATATTGAGTTCCAAAAAATTCCACCCAGCTTCCATTTCCGAAGTGTTGGCTGCAAAGATTTCAATGTCTGGAAAGAAGTCTGGTAAGGCAGGAGTTTCTATTTGGATCTCATCGTTCGCATTGAACTCGCCATCTTCTGTTCGCACTGTTATTTGCATTGTGTTCGTAGTCCCTGCAAACAAGCCAATTACATTGAATGCATGCAAAGTGCCATTCGGAGAAGAAAAGCGAACTGTTTCATCTTCGGCTAATTGTAAATTGACACTACAATTCTCTTTTGTCTTAATGATGAGTTCGCCAGCAAGAGGTGTTTTACCATTGGGGTTCAAGTTCCAAGATACGAGGCTATCAAGGAGATCTTCGATAGGAACTGTCGTCTCAGTAGGAACAGTATCGTTACAACTAAATGTAAAAAAACAGGCCGCAATTAGACTTATGTAGAAAAATGACTTCACCTTACAAATTTAGGTATTCTATAGATAGTAGTACAACGAATAAATACATGGAGTTGTTCTTTTATAAGACAAGTAAACCGATTTCTTTGAGTTGTTCCATAATTGACCCATACCAAAAGATAGAAAACTCTTGTAAGCCAGCATCTTCGTACTTTTTCTTAAGTTCTCCAAATTGTATTCCTTCTATTGCTTCTTGTGCGTCTTTAAATATCAAGCTTATAAATTCTCCTTCAGCGTCTGAACATGATATAGAAATGGATTCCTGTTTAGTATGTATCAGGAGTTGTTGCTGCCCTTGATTATACTCTATCGGTGCATGCAACCATACCACCTGACTAGAGTCATGCGTTTGTCTTCGCGCCGCATTATCTAGGAATGACGCAATCAAGTCAGGAGCGAGGGTAGTCGCTGGAATCGTGTTTTCAAACCAATTTTGCAATGGATGGTCCAAACAAACACCATGCATATAGTTGTATAAAGACTTGTGCAAGCCTTTAGTAAAGAGGTCGTGGTTTGCACCCGTAGGATCTTCATGAGCAATGTCATTATTCGCAAAGGTCCCAACTGTAGTATTGAGTGCTTTTACTTTAAAATGTTCCGGCTGCATGCCCACAGGACTATGCGCTGTCATGGCAAACCTGTGCCAAAATGCAGACTGAAGTACGCCCACTTCAAACATCTGCCTAACCACTTCTAAGGAATTAATGGTTTCTTGTTCTGTCTGCGTCGGAAAACCATACATGAGATACGCATGTACCATTATACCTGCGGCATTAAAATTCTGATTTACGATGGATACCTGTTCGATTGTAACGCCTTTAGCAATAAGTGCGAGTAAACGGTCAGAGGCAACTTCAAGGCCTCCAGAAACAGCAATACAACCGGAGGCTGCTAAGAGTCGACAAAGATCATAATGGAAACTCTTTTCGAATCGAATATTTGTCCACCAGTTCACAACCAGTCTACGCTTGAGTATTTCCAATGCAACCGCTTTCATAAGTGCAGGTGGAGCGGCTTCATCCACAAAATGAAAACCTGTTTCGCCTGTTTGCTCTATGAGTGCTTCCATCCTGTCCACAATTATGCTTGCAGAGCTGGCTTCGTAATTCTTAATATAATCCAGTGAGATATCGCAAAATGTGCATTTACCCCAATAGCAACCATGGGCCAATGTGAGTTTATTCCAACGTCCATCACTCCATAAACGGTGCATAGGATTCGTTAGCTGTATAACAGACAGGTAGTTCTTGAGAGGGAGTCCTTCATAATCGGGTGTGCCTAGGTCATTTTGTTTTACATCAGGCATTAAGCTTCCGTTGCAATACGTAACGGTGCCATCGATCAAACTAAAGCAACGTTTAAGCATGCGTATGTCAAGCTCACCATTTAAATAAGCACAAAGGTTAAGGAGTGGTGTCTCTCCATCATCCAGAGTAATAAAGTCTAGGAATTCAAAGACGCGTGTATCGCTAAGAGATCGTAATTCTGTGTTTGGATATCCGCCTCCCATAGCGATTGTGATTTCCGGAAAGCTCTTTTTTATAAACTGTCCGGATTTGAAAGCTGCAAAGAGGTTTCCAGGAAATGGTACTGAGAAACAAATCAAACTTGGTTTTTCTTGCTTTATTTTCTTCTCCAAAAGCCCCAGCATTATTTCTGTTATGTAGCTGTTAGGTTTTTCTAACTCAGTATAGAGTTGGTCAAAGCTATTTGCAGACATACCAAGACGTTCTGCATAACGACTAAATCCAAAATGTGAATCTACAGCCTCCACTATAAAGTCTCCAAGGTCTTCTAAAT
>Ga0209828_1001513_pt1 | contig 20824 bp, 12 predicted proteins | sample MaitaG_FD_187429 | JGI IMG/M metagenome (GOLD analysis project Ga0209828, IMG submission 187429) | Marine algal microbial communities from Maine, USA - Maine_Asex2 metaG (SPAdes) (version 2) | ecosystem: Host-associated > Algae > Red algae > Unclassified | place: Maine, USA | collected 2015-01-05
TACTGGATTTACAGGCACTTTAGTAGATAACGGAATTGGTCAAGAGCCTACTCTAGAAATTTGGGCTAATGATTTTGTCAGTAAAGCATTCGATAATTGTACGCCTGTAGAAGAGCTAATCATTTCATTAAGTCCAGATACAATTGATCAAGTTATTTTTTACGATTGTTCAAATTTAGGGAGTAACGAGATAGATATTTTTGTCACGGATCCACAAGGTCAACAGTCGAGTTGTCGTACGACTTTTGAGATTCAAGATAACAATGGAATATGTGGACCTGGTCGCAGAGATGATGATGTTCAAAATGGAAATGCTGCAGTCATAGCAGGACAAGTCACTTCTGAGAGGGGCGACCCTATTGCTGATGTAAATATTAATTTGACTAATCAGAATAGCTCTTTTGATTTCCTTACGGAAAATGATGGTCAGTACAGTTTTAGTAATGTATTGATGAATGAGGATTACATCATTAAGCCAACTAAAAATGAGATATCTCTGGATGGGATTTCGGTCCTAGATTTAGTTCTACTTAGGAATCATATTTTGGGTACAAAACCCTTTAATTCAGCCTATAAAATAATCGCTGGAGATGTCAATCAATCAGGACATCTATCAGCAATAGATCTTGTCGCACTTAAGTCGTATTTACTTGGAGCTGGCACTTTTGACAAATCGAATGCATGGAAATTTATAGAGACAGATAATATCTTTCTAGATAATTCAAATCCTTGGCCATTTGCAGATCAATCTGAGATTAGTTCAATGAATGAAGAGCAAATGATAAAAAATTTTATTGGTGTCAAGGTCGGAGATGTAGATCATTCTTCAATGCAGCATGCGGAAACTCGAGAAAATAAAGTGTATAACATTACCTTAGCACAGAATGAAGAATTAGCAATTTTAGGAAATTTGACAACTGATTTGCACGCTCTTCACTTTACATGGACGAGCCAAACAAAAGATCATATTGATGGTATTCAATTCGACATCACAAATGATGATTTGTCAATCAAAAAAGAAAAAGACTACTTTAAATATTCATTAATTGTGGACGGATTAAGTTTTGAAAATGATAACTCTTCAAATTATGGAATATCTTCTACAGGACAGTTTTTGAAAATTAAAGGAACTGTTGTCTATTCAAATTATCGTGAGTTATCCGTAGACTTTGAACGTGTTTCCAATGACAATAATGGATTCAGCGTTGGTCCAAATCCAATGAGTTCGACACTGAATATTCTGTACGATTCAAAAATAAATCAAAGTTCAAAGATTGTAGTCTATGGATTAAATGGGATGATCTTATACGACGAGGATTTTGACATTAATAAAGGAAGAAATACACATCAAATAGATGCAGGAATATTTAGAACCAATCAAATTTTGTTAGTCAGAATAATTCTTCAGGACGGGACGAGCTTTACCGAAAAGATTTTCAGGAAAAGCTAAAGAAAACGCAGCTCTTTGTATATCACTGAGTCCCAAAACACTTAATCAAAAAGTATTAATTAATATTGTAGTCTTTCTAAAGACTATTTTACATTTAGTATATATGATATAGTTTTTATATTATGTAAGTTTTGTATTTTCCTTTCCTCCCTTCCTTTTTATTTACAAACACAATTTACAACATGATCAACACAAGCCCCTTTAAACTAAAATTTGGATTATTTTTTTTCGCCGCTATGACTTTATTTTTGGTTCAATGTTCTTCAGACGAACAGGCACTAGAAGAACAAATAACAGGAAATATAGCATTTGAACGTCTCGATATTAAACTTGCCACAGAAGGATCATTAGAGAATATTGAAATAGATAAGAAAAGCAATCAAAGTAGAACATTAAACACAATCAATGCAGCGATAAAATGTAGTGGATTTAGTTCAATTTTGTTTTCAGGCAATAAAACAATCTTTGCACCGACAGACGAAGCATTCAATGACATAGGATTAAATGCGACTAACATCTGTGACAAACTTGACTCTAAAAGTTTGTTGGACATCTTAAACTATCATGTAAATGATTCTCACATAGAACGATATGATAGAGGGTGCATGAAGATGCTAGATGGTGGAACAGCATTCTTAAATACAGTGAAAAGATTTAAAACAGCAATAAACAATAATGAAGTAAAGACGATATACAATCAACGAAAGTCCTACTATGATTTAAACGTTTTTATGACAGATGCTGTCTTGGAAGTTCCTGCGGGAAATGTTTTAGAGACAATTCAAGAAGATAAAGATCTTTCATATTTGGCGGACATCATTGCTTTATTTCCTGAATTGGCAAATGTTCTTTCTGATGAGACTTCTTTTGTTTCTATCTTTGCCCCGACGGATAGAAGCATCCAAGAATTATTGATTAGAACAGGCTCTAGAAATGCTGAAACACTTCTCGAAAATGTAGGAGCTGATGCTTTACAACAAATCATCAGTTATCATATTGTTGATGATTGTGTGTACATTTCAGGTCTTTCTGAAAAGCAAAGTTTACAGTCTATTCAAGGCGCTTCTTTATCATACAATCAATTTCAAAATGGCGTAATTGATGAAACAAACAAAGTGATCCGATTCGAAAGAAATGCACAGGATATTCTTGGATCGAATGGTATTATTCATAAAATAAAAGGAGTTATGAGTCCAGAAATTGAAAGATCAAATGCTGGTCTAAATGTTAGAAAAACAAATGCTGGTGTAGATGATGTCAAGGCATCGATTATAAACGCGTTTTCAGGAATCGCTGCAATAGGCGTAGCAGCAGAAATTTCGCATAGCACAAATGCAGCAAGTGTTGGCAGGACACTAAACCCTACTGAATTAATTCTTTTTGGAAACCCTAAATTGGGCACACCAATTATGCAGGCTAACCAACAAGCTGGTATCGATTTACCTCAGAAGTATTTAATATATGAAGATGCGGAGGGACAGACTAGAATCGCATATAACGATATTAGTTACATCACAGCTCGTCATGGTTTAAGTGACGATATTCCGACTTTAGCCATCATGACAAATGCACTGAATAATTTTGCCTCTGCTCAGAGTGATCGTGCAAGAGGACCAATAACAAACTTACCTGAAAAAGGAGAAGGACTCATTGATAAAATCAGTCAAAATACATTTTCGGATACTTATATCGCGATTGTAAACGCCATTACGAATAATCCTAATCTTAGAGTTATTCTTGAATTGGATCATCAAGCAAATGGAGCTAGAGTTGGATTAGATTTAAGACCGACAAGTCTCATTGTATTTGGTAACCCTAATTTAGGAACACCTCTGATGCAAGAATCTCAATCAGTGGCAATTGATCTACCACAAAAGTTTCTTGTGTGGGAAGATGAATTAGGTGCTGTCCATATCTCATATAATGATCCATTTTACTTGCAGTCTAGACATGATATAAAGAACAGTGATGGTATTTTAAATACAGTTGCGGGCGCATTAAATGCATTGTCTAATGTAGGAGCAGGATTATAAATCTAGCCACTAAAAATATTCATAAACATCATGAAGTATATCCCTATTTAATGATAAAGTTTGGTTGATATTGAGATAAAATCGAGGAAAGACATGTGAATTAATACTTACATCTCCTTCCTCAAATGTGAACACAAGTTTTATATCCTTAATAATATACTCGGATTGACCTTTAATTAGTGGGTAGTCTATAATTAATACGAGCACCTTTTATTCTCATGTTTCCTCCCCAGTTACTAGAGAAAATATCAATTCTGTAGGCACGGTTTTCGACAAGTACATGGTTTGGATTTATTGTCTCAGATAACCAGCCTATATTTGTAAACGGAACACCTGTATTATACTCCATTATCGTATTAAAAAATCCACCTACTACCGATTCATAATCTAGCTCCATACTCATCTCTGAGCCGGGGTCATTATCTTTATAGTAAAATGTAATGCTATTAATCACAGTTCCTACTGGTAATTGTATTCCTGCAACTAATCTTCCTGGACCAGCCGTGGTTATCCTAGCTCCACCTTGACCAAAACTTGAGTCATAGCCATATGTACTTTTAGCAGGGACAAATTGACTACCACCAAGAAACATAGTTTGGTTCGGGGTAACTTGTAGAACTCTAGGTTCTAAAGCTCGCCAGCCTACGAAAATGTCATAATAATTGAAAAAACCAGTTGAGGAATTGAAAATAATCATGCCATCAGATGGTGTTACTATCGCATCTCTTTCTGCTGTAATCATTCTGGTTGGTAAAAGACCCCCAGTCGTAGATTCTAATTCTAGAAGAGCTGATGGTTGTTGAGCTATAGCTTCTGAAGTACACAGGAATAATATAATGCTTAAAGTAAAAATAGCTTTTATCATATTTTAAAGTTTGATTGTTTATTCAGTTCACTTAAACTGATTGGAAATTGGTTAAAATTGGAAGACTAAGTTAAGTACTTTAAGAGTTTTATGAATCACTAAAATTAGTGATATTTGAATCACTCTAATTATTATCTAACAGGCTATCATTGACAAAAAAGCATTCTATTTCTGCGGCAAAAAAATGGTTTTCCAAAAATAAATGGAAGCCATTCCAATTCCAAATTGACACTTGGAATGCATATTTGGAAAGCCAAAATGGATTGGTCAATGCGCCTACGGGAAGTGGGAAGACACTGTCACTTATTATTCCAATATTACTTGAAGGTCTTAAAAATGATGTAGACACAAAAGGTCGTTTACAGGCGATATGGATAGCGCCAATCAGAGCATTGACAAAAGAAATAAAAGGTGCAACTGAAAGAGCCATTAAAGGACTGGGAGTAGATTGGAGAGTAGAAATACGATCAGGAGACACTTCCACAGCAGACAGACAAAAACAAAAACTTGATCCACCAGAAATCTTAATTATTACACCTGAGAGCATTCATGTATTAATGACCTCGACAGGATATGTGGATTTTTTTAAAGACCTAAAAGCTGTTGTCGTAGATGAATGGCATGAGTTAGTCGGCAGCAAGCGTGGGGTCCAAGTAGAATTGGCCTTAAGTAGATTTAAAACGATTACAGAGGATTTGAAGATTTGGGGGATTTCTGCAACAATTGCTAATCTTGAAGAAGCGGCAGATGTCTTATTTGGTAGTCAATCAAAAGAGGGATATGCTATTATAAAATCTTCCGTTGAAAAAAAAATAGCAGTAGAATCTATCATCCCTGATGAAATAGAAACATACCCATGGGCAGGCCACTTAGGCATTAAACTTCTAAAAAAGGTTATGCCTATTATCATGAAAAGTAAAAGCACTTTGATCTTTACAAATACTAGATCAATGTGCGAGATTTGGTATCAAAAATTATTAGATGAGAAACCAGAACTTGCAGGTATCATAGCCATGCATCACGGATCTATTAGTAGAGAATTAAGAGAGTGGGTCGAGCTGGCTTTACATGAAGAGAGACTGAAGGCTGTTGTTTGTACATCGAGTCTAGACTTAGGCGTTGATTTCCGTCCAGTTGAATCAATTGTTCAGATTGGAAGTCCTAAAGGAGTGTCGAGATTTGTACAACGAGCAGGGAGAAGTGGGCATAGTCCTGGAGCAGTCAGTAAAATTTATTTTGTACCAACACATTCATTGGAATTGGTAGAAGGAGCTGCGCTTCGGACTGCGATTGCCGAAGGCGTGCAAGAACCGAGACTGCCTTACATCCGTTCGTTTGATGTCTTGATTCAGTACTTAATGACTTTAGCGGTGTCTGAAGGATTTCGATCAGAGGAAATTTATCCAGAAATAAAGTCTACACATTGTTATGAAAGTGTTTCCGATTCAGAATGGGAGTGGATCTTAGACTTTCTGGTGACAGGAGGAAACAGTTTAGAAGCATATGATGAATACCAGCGAGTGGCCAACTATAAAGGAAAATATATAGCCGCTAATAAGTCCGTCGCTAGAAGACATAGACTGTCGATTGGAACGATTGTCGGGACTTCTTCACTTAGTTTGAAATATTTGAGTGGCAAAAAACTAGGAACGGTAGAAGAATGGTTTGTCGCACAGATAAATCCAGGAGAAGTTTTTTGGTTTGCCGGCAGACCTTTAGAATTAATTCGGATCAAGGATATGACAGCTTATGTGAAGAAGACAAAAAAGAAATCTACACGCATACCGAGCTGGATGGGAGGACGTATGCCATTATCATCTATGCTGGCTAAGATGCTGAGGAGAAAAATGTATAACTATGCAGAAGGAATTATCGATGAAGTGGAATTAGAAATCATCGCTCCAATATTCGAGAGACAAAGAGAAGTATCGCATTTGCCAAAAAATGATGAATTTTTAATAGAATATTTTACTACATCAGAAGGTTTTCATTTGTGTATGTTTCCTTTTGAAGGGCGGTTTGTACATGAAGGAATGGCAGCTCTTTTGGCGATGAGGATTTCGAAGAAGATTCCCATTAGTTTTAGCATTGCCATGAATGACTATGGCTTCGAACTTTTATCAGATACTGAACTTGATATCGATTCAATAATTAGCTCTGAGTTATTTGATACTAAAGAACTGTTTGAGGATATTCAATTAAGTATGAATGCGATAGAAATGGCAAGGCGTAAATTCAGGGATATCGCAAAAATATCAGGCCTTATATTTCAAGGGTTTCCAGGACAAGCGAAGAAGGAGAGACATCTACAGTCATCTTCTTCCTTGTTATTTGATGTCTTCCGAGAATATGATTCTGACAATTTGCTATACCTCCAAACATATGATGAGGTATTGACTTTTCAGCTAGAAGAAGCCAGATTACGCAAAGCGTTAAAAACGATTCAAGAACAATCACATATTCTATCTAAGCCAAAAACGTATACTCCATATTCGTTTCCGATAATTGTGGACAGATTAGGTCGAGAAAAATTAAGCTCTGAGACACTCGAAGATAGAGTTAAGAAAATGTTGCGCATTAAAGACTAATTGATTATCAAACAGTCGGTTAGCACATATTGATTACACCTTTGACTCAATTGCTAATAAAAGAGAGAGTTTCTATAAAATGACATGTATTGTATTCACTATTGTACTAATTTTATTGTTACTCAAGCCAAATTTTTCCTAGAATCTTAATGATGGAAGAGACTACTGCATTGTTTAGATAGTGTAATTATGAATTATGTGACTTTAGGAGAATTTGATCAAGATGGACTTTAAGGAAGACTTTGTATTGGTTAACAAGATTAAATAGGGATAAAAGAAATTTAATAGATCAGATCAAAATTCAAAATAAAGAACTCTTACATGTAAATGAGCAATTACAAAATTCGTCTGGAACAATTAGCACGCAAAACAAGTTATTAAAATCTAAAAACGAGGAGTTAGGAAATTTTGTATTCATTGCCTCGCATGATCTAAAATCGCCGATAAGATCCTTATTAAATTATACTGAATTATTAGAGTTAAAATTAAAAGACAAGTTATCACCTAAAGAATCAGAACTCATATATATAATTAAATCTAGTGGTAATAATATGTACAGTTTAGTCAATGATTTACTAGATTTTGCTCGATTAGATGAAGGTAGAATAAATCAAGAAAAAGTAAATGTTTTAGTAACGATTAATCGGACACTTGATAACTTAGTAGCCGAAATAGAAAACTAAAAGGCAGAGATTGCAATTCTTGATAACGTCCCCAAAATTATACATGCTGATCAGATAAAATTAGGCCAAATTTTTTGTAGAACTTATTAGCCAACTCTTTGCGATATTCTGATGAAGATAGAAATCCTGTAATCGTAATATCTGGAGAAGAGACTCATAAAGATTTCATATTTCATATTGAGGATAATGGCATTGGTATCGGCAAAGAATATATTGAAGAAATATTCCAAATGTTTAAAAAGCTAAACCCTGACAAGAAAGATGATGGATCAGGGATTGGCTTAGCGATTTATAGCAAACTTGTCGAATTACATAAAGGCCGAATCTGGGTAAAATCTAACTTGGAAGAAGGAAGTATATTTTCATTTTCTATACCCAAATAATAGTCAACTAGTCATTAGTCTTTAAGTATTGACTTGATGATAGATATCTCTTCTGTAAATCGAGATTCCCATGAAGGAATAGTTGTGTTAATTGTATTTCTTACAGATGACACATCTTTTTCTATTGATACGTCTAAGTGCTTATAAATGTGTGCTGCAATATCCAATGGATTTGCAGTAGCTACAATAGCTGAAATATCTTCTGAAAAAAGAGTGTCGATTTTACCATTATTTCTTGTCACAATAAATCTACCACTCAGACAACTTTCCCAAAATGCATTTCCCATATTACTGACATCATATAAGAATAGACCGATATGTTGTTGTTTTAAAAAATCGCTAATTGATTGATGAGGAATTGGAGACCTTAATTCAACTTCATTTGTCAATTTTAGATTTTTGATCAGTTTATTTAATTTGCTACGATCTTCCCCATGTCCTAGAATAGTTAATCTAAGGGAGAGTTTATATTTTTCCTTCAAATGATAAACTGTCATTATTGACAGATCATGTCTCTTCCAAGAAGTTAAACGACCAATACTATATAAACGAATGACTTGACTTTTGCTGATCAAGGATATCAATGGAATCTGCATCAACTTTTTTCTCAAAGCTGAATTAATACCATTATATAACATATTAACTTTCTTATTCGGGTTAATGCTTAATAAAGCATCGTCAAATTTTGTCCCGTCTTCAGTACAGATAATTAAGTCTGAGGGAAGTTTGAGTTCTAAGTATTGTAATATATGTCGCGTGTATAATTTGAAATATCTCTTTTTGAGTAAGAGATCATTGACCAATGTTCCAAATATTCTGGATACGGATAGTATTCCAAATTTTTTTCCTAATAATGAAGCTATGGTCGAATAAATACTTAAACCATAAATCACATCATAATTTTTTTTCTGTAATTGTTTTTTTCCTATGCCATACATTGCAAATAAGGAGAAAAATTTTCGGATATAATGAAAGGACGAAGTAATCGGTAGTATTTGAATCACCGATCCATTGTCAAAAGAAATCGTTTTTCTAATATTTCTATGGAATATAATACACACAAAGCTGTTCTCCTTGGATTTCCCTAGATAGGTAAAGAATTCATAAACGGCAGGCATGATTTCTGGCTCACGATCTTTAACGAGCCAACTCTCAAGAGAAAACATATCTGACAAAATCAAAAATCGCATCAGTCTTTTTCTGGGTAATATTCTATATACGATCTTACTTTGTTGGCAAAGCCATCTCCATAAAATCTTTTTAAAAGGTGGAAGCTCATGTCAATTCCTGCACTAACTCCTGCTGCTGTGATGATGCGATCATGGTCCATATATCGGGCACTTTTATTGATCTTGACAGTAGGATCAAGTTTTTGTAATATATCATAAGATAGGTGATGAGAACACACCTCTTTTCCTGACAGTAAACCAAGCTTAGCTAAAATGAGTGATCCCGTGCAAATAGAAGCAATGATTTTTGACTTATCTATCGTCCGTTTTATCAGCGTTAATAATTCGTCATCTTTCACCATTGGACGAGTACCAAAACCACCAGGAATCAAAAACAAGTCATAGGATTGACCATTCAAAATCTGATCTGCAGTCACGTTCAATAATGACTTAGAGACTTTGATTTCCTTTTTTGGAGCTACGGTTTCAATGGAATACAGCTCACCATCGTGTACATAATTTGCAGCTCCGAACACTTCTAAAGGACCCGCAAAATCGAGCAACTCGACATCCTCAAATAAGAGCATGCCAATACTTTTAATATCCATTTCTATGATTTTAGTGTTGAAATTAGTCTTTTAAGCTCTTTCTGATAATTTTTTTAAAAAAAATGCCTCATCTTATAAGCGTTTTCCTCTTATACATCCTTTTATTAGCAAAAGACTTTACTTATGAAGTATTCAATTAGTGCAGTGTTTGGGCTTTTTTGTTTGGTTGTTCTTTTCAATGGATGTCATGAAGATATTATTGAAGAAGTCATTATAACAGATGATTATACACCATATACAGTCTATGAAATAGAAGTCATCGGATTAATTTCAGATCAAGACGGAAATCCCTTAATCGATGCAGAGCTGTTGTTTGGTGGTCAATCGAAGAAAACAAATGTATTAGGACATTTTTCATTTAGTAATGTCTCTGCTGATAGTAGAAATGCAGTCCTCGCTGTATCTGCTGATGGATATATTACAGCACATAGACTCATCACAGTACTGTCTCCGAATAGGATCAACTTAAATATTATTCTAACTCCAGAACCGAATGCTCAGAGCTTTGACGCAGAAACAGGTAAAGTCGTCGATGTATCTGATAACGCCCGCATTACCTTTTTCCCAGAAGGAATTGTCACTGGGAATGAGCGATACAATGGAGAAGTATTTATAAAGGCCTATCACTTGGCGAAAGATGATGAAGACTTATTCCAAAAGCTTCCGGGGGATTTAATTGGAATTGACGCAGAACAAGAATTAAAGATTTTAGATACCTATGGGATGCTTTATGTAACAATGGAGGATGAACAAGGCAACGAACTTCAACCAGATCCACAGACGAAGGCTCTTCTATCTATTGATATTCCAGAGGCCTTTGTTTCTTCTGCACCTTCTGAGATTCCATTGTGGTTTTTTGATGAGGCAAGAGGCGTTTGGATCGAAGATGGCTTTGCTCAAAAGAATGGCAACTCATATGAAGGAACGGTCAGTCACTTTACCTGGTGGAATATAGATATTCCGTATGGCCGACTGATAACAGTTTGTCTTCAAACTGAAGATGTCAGCACAGCTGCTCCTTTATCAAATCAGGATATCCTATTTTCTGCTGACGGTGTTCAGTTTGGAATACAAAGAACAAACAATGATGGGGAATTATGCTTAAACCTGCCAGCCGATGTTGAAATATCATTGCAGTTAGCAACAGACTGTGAATATAATTCTGAAGCAATGATTGGACCTTTCAATGCAAACCAGGAAAATGTCATTGTGCAGTTAGGTACGAATGAGGCAGGTACGATAGAAATCAGTGGAAATGTAAGTGACTGCAATGGAGAAGCCATTAATGAAGCAATAGCCTCTATAACGAGAGACGGAATCAGATCAACAATAGACATTGCAACAGACGGTTCTTATTCATATTCACTAGTTTGTCCAAGAGTGGGTGAAGAATTATCTGTATTTATTTATGACCATACCAATGAAAAGTCTGTCATAAAAGATATCGTTATTAGTGACGATCAAAGTAATGCAACTATTGATATCGAAGTATGTGATGAAGTTCAGAATTTAGTGGTAGGGAATTTACTCGGACAGAATCTTGCCCTTGTTATAAATTCAATACGGTTAAATCCAAATGAAACAATATTGATATTAGAAAATGATTGCTTCCTCTCCTTTATTGGAAATACGACAGGGACCTTTGATGGAGCATATTATTGTAATTCATCACAGTTTGGTGAAATAACTGTAGAGGTCGACAGGTTTGACTCAATTATAAAAGGTTCTTTTTCTGGTGACAATATATCAGGAACATTTAGTGCAAATAATTAACTAAAACATATAACTATCTACACTTAATTGGAAGATAAAACGATCATATCAGAGTGCCAAAAAGCTAATCCTAAATATCAGAAAATACTACTAGAAAAATATTCTGATTATTTAGCAAGTGCGGCAAGAAATTATATGTCTGACAAGGAGTCTATTATGGATGTTCTGCAGGATACATGGATCATTATTTTTAAGAATATAAATAAGTATGAAGAAAAGGGATATTTCTACGCGTGGGCAAAAAGAATTATGTTAAGAGAAATCATAAGGATGAGCAAAAAGGAAAAGGCAAAAGTTCTTTTTCTAGATACACTTGGGAGAAAGAATAATTCTATACAGCCAGATGTAGAACGCAAATTAGAATTACAAGAAGCATTGATATTAGTCGAGCGTATTCCGTCGCCTTCTAGAGAGGTATTTAAGATGTTTGTCATTGAAGGATTACCACACAAAGAAATTGCCCAATTAATGGGAATAAAGGAAAGTACCTCGAGAGTACATCTGACGAATGCGAGAAAGAGATTAAATCAATTTTTATCGGTGCAAGACCAAAGAAAAGTGAAGCTATGAATCTAAATGAACTTGAAAAAGATTTAAGGGATTTCAGACCTGCGAATCATGAGAAAATAAATACTGAGGTACTGTGGGATAGAGTGTCCCCATATATTCCCCAATCTAAAATAAAACATAGGGTTTTACCATTTTTTGTTATGCTTTTATCAGTCGCACTGATTGCTTTAATCACAAAAAACGATTTAACACATAATAAAGAAATACAAGCTAATAAACAGGACATTAGTGAATTTGGATCTAATAAAACAAATCCTCAAGAAGAAGATGCGATCGTACATGCTAATGTCAATGATAAACAGTCTATAGAGAATAATAAAAATGAAATAGAAAATAAAAACAACTCTATACAAAATGGTCAAATTAGAAAAGAACAAAACCTTATTTCAATACCATCACGAACAATTAACACTGAGAAACAAAAAATAAAAGATGTTGGCGTAAATGAAGTCGCTAAAAAACAACATAGTGAAACGACTGTAAATTATCCGGCTGTAATCAATCCGATAAAAGCAAATGCGTACAATCTAAATAATGACCGCGATCAAGATGAATTAAAAGTAAATGGTGAACGTAGAAATCCAATTTCAGCAAATGAATCACTTAAAGTAACTGAGACATCTTTAGAAAAGCATATTGAAAAATTAAATAATGCCGTAAAATATTCAAATAGAGGAGTAGACGAAAAGGATAAGATTTTCAAGGCTGAAAAACCAAATACAAATAATGTTGCTGGAAGTAAAGTTACCACAAGCAAAGTACTTGAATCAAGAGAACTATTAAATGTTTTCTACCTAAGTAATACTCTCAATTTGTTTGAAGTTGAAAACAGTGAACCATCCTTCGTGCCCAAAAAAATTAGCCCATATGTATATAGAGATCATCCCAAAATGTCAATAGAAATTGGAGGAAGTTATTTATCTCCCAATAGAAAGTTGACATTGATGAATCCAGAATTTTCTTCTGAATTGGAAAGTAGAGAGTTAGCGGAGGAAGTTCTAGAGGGCTGGTATGCATCTGTAGGATTTAGATACAACGTCACTCCCCAAATCGGCATAAACGTGGGTATGCAATATGGGTCTATTAATGAAAGATCGTCTAAATCATTAAGCTATACTGAGACATTATTTTTAGAAGATACCATCATTGGAAATCTTATTCGTGTTGATGGTTCTGTCGATCCAATTTATGGAGATCTAGAAATAGACAGGACGATTATGAAAAATGTAAGTCGGATAAATTCTTATACATTTTTACAGATGCCAATAGAGTTGATTTATACTCAACCGGTAAATAGATTAAATCTAGAATTTGGACTTGGAATTATACAAAATATTTCATTTAAACAAAGTGGCTTTTGGCATCCAGACGATCGGTCAGAATATGATCTGTCAATCGATGAAAGAGGGTATTTAAAAAGTAAACTTGGTTTAGGCTTAACAGGGAGATTAGGCATTGGATATGATTTAACTCCAGGTATAGGTGTTTATGGACATGCTAGATTTATTAAACATTTATCAGGTGTGACGAGTGCTAATTATGGTATTGACCAAAGTTATAGTTTGATGGGAGCAGAAATAGGTCTGCGTTTACATTTATTTAATTGATCATCATTTTTAAAAAATAAATAAATAATGAGAACATTAATTTTTACATGTTTATGTTTTGTTTTTGCGCAAATATCTTTTTCGCAGTTGGACTGTGTGGAAGGTGCAACCACAGGATTTTTAGGTCAAGATGGAATTATAGAATTATTTCCACTGGACTTTTTATTCGAAATTGATCCTAATGCAGAGTACTTAATATCATTTAATGGTGGGCTTAGCAAAAAATCAGATACACTGGATGTTGGAAATATTGGCACTAATAATTATATCATCAGAGAAACGAATAGTGGAAATACTTGCTCTGGAGTTTTGATTTTAGTACAAGATTTACCGAGTCTAGCTTGTAACGATCGCGTCGAGATAAATTTTGACGAGTTCAAACAGATAACAATTGCAGACATAAATGCAAAGCCAGAATCAACCCTTGACGAATTAATTTTTTCCCTTTCACTAGATTCTTTGCCAAGTCTAAGTCCTAGAGATCAAGACTTTGAGCCAGTATCAATCATAAACTTAACAGAAGAGAATGTCTGTGAAACCTTAGATGTTATCTTAACTATGTGGACTCAGGATGGGGAAAAAAACTCATGTTTTACAAATGTTCTAGTCTCTGACAACTTGTCTTTTTGCACATTCTCTCAAACTTCAGGATTAAAATGTATTAAAGATCAAATATTCTATGTTGACGATGATCAGGATTTAACAATAATTGCCGCAAACTTGTCATTAGATGCAAGGTCTGGGGAGTCATATGTTATTTCAGTAGATAATGGTCCTTTTTTAGAAAGCATCCAATTTTCTCTAGCTGATATTGGTGTACATAATTACACAATCAGCAATAGTGATGGATCTGTAGATTGTTCAGGAATTTTTGAAATTAGAGAAACATGTATTTCAGAAATCTGCCCTAATAGAATGTCTTTTGAAAATCAAGTCGCATCAAAAGGAAACAGAATTTGTGTTTCTGCCAATGGAAGTACTGAAATACCACTTGCATCTATTCAAACTGGAATAACGTGGAACCCTAATATTATTCGTTTTACAGGAATCTTTGAATCAGGAAATCTCACAGGAATAACAGTTAATGAGTCTGATGCTGAGGAAGGTATACTTCGTTTTTTATGGATTATTGGATTCTCCGAAGAGCCAGTAGTTGGTGAATTTGGATTTGAAATATGTTATGAAGTCATTGGCGAAACTGGTCAAGCCTCTCCTATCAGCTTTGGAGACCTCCCTGGTTTTAGATTTGAGGCGGCTTCGTCATCAGGCTTTACATTTCCAATGGTTTTAGAGCAAGGCCAAGTATGTGTTGACAGCTGCCCTGATGGAAGTGGTAATAGTTGTTACTCTTTTGATCAAGGACAATGCGCGACAGATGAGTTTGCGAGTTCAATTGATATTAATGGAACGGCTGAAGATATGGCGAGTCAAATGAAATCTTATTTAGAGTCTAAATCTTTAGCTGTTACTGAAGTTAAGGTTATAAAAAATTACCATGAAGCAACTTGTGAAGCATGCGGTATTTGTCCGGAGCCACATAGATTTTTTGTTAAAGTTCCAGGCACTCAGACGTCTTTATTTGAAGCTCTTGATTTATTAAATGCTGCATTTACAGATTGTGAGATTTTCAATCAAGTAACAATAGCAGAAGAAGAAATTCCTATATACATTAATCTTTCGGATGTCAGCAAAGATGAAACAGTCATTCGGTTTACAATTAATGGAGAGGAGACCACAATCTATGATAATGCGACTTATGGAATTCCTATAAGCAGCCTTGTCTCAGGTAGCAATGAAGTTTCTATAGAAAATTCGACAGGAAGTGTTTTAAATGGTGTAAGTACCTTAGATATAGTGATGACACTTCAATATGTGCTCGGGTTTGATACACTCCTTCCATATCAAATGATAGCAGCAGATGTAGATAAATCCGGAGATGTTTCGCTTACAAATGATGTGACAAAAATGTCAAATTTAATTTTGGGCATAGAAAATGATATTGATGGATCGAATTGGTTTTTTATTCCTGAGACTAAAGCTTTTGATGCTTCATTTAGTGGTTTTGGATTCACAAATAATTTTTCAAAATATCAATTTTTAGATACAGATATAAATCCTGCAGTTGGAATAAACGTAGATGTATATAAATTCGGAGATCTTAATCAAAATTTCGCATTGAATAGATCAAATGAAGAGGCGATGATTCGATTTGATAATATTAATGTGTTGAAGGACCAAGAGTATGATGTTGAGTTTACCTTGAGCTCAGAAGACATTGATCGATTTGTAGGCGCACAAGCAGCAATTGTTTTTGATGATGTAAATATTCAAGAACTTACACACTCATATGGAACGGCATTAAATTATGTTGTTGAAAATAATGTAGTGAAATTTTCTTTTGCCTCATTAGATGAATTCGAAGAAATAAAGTTTACAATTCGAATGAAATCTAATACGAAAAATCAGTTGGATAAATTATTATCTATGAGTAATAGTTTTAATACAGAATTTATTACTTCCGATTTAAGTGTTTTTAATATTGAAATGGCTATTCATAATACAACGACACCTACTGATGAATATAGCATTTCTAAAATAGAAGTTTATCCAAATCCTGCGAATGATTTTGTCAATATTTCGATTCCAAATATAGCAATTGGAGAAGCACTAAAGATTTATAATACGCAGGGGCAATTAGAATATTCTGAAATAATTAATAAAGAAGAAATTAAAATTAATACCTCGGTATTTAATTCAAAAGGCTTAAAGGTTATTTATATTAATGGTATCCAAAGCCAAAGATTTCTCATACAGTAGTAAACTACAATCTGTAATTGTTGGTAAGGCTCTGTATGTTTACAGGGCCTTTTTGCTAGTAATCAATTAACCCAAAGAATTGTCAATGGCACTACAAATATATTCGTCATTTTTATTAGACATTTTTCTTAATTTGCTAAGCGATATTTTGTTTTATGCCCTTTTATAATTGTTATCGTTCTGAATAAAAACAATATTAACTTATGAAAACGATTATTTACACATTATTATCTTTTGTATTCTCAACATTATCAATTGGACAATCTTTAGATTGTATCAATAACCTTACTGTTGGCTTAGCCGAAAATGAAGTAATTCAAATATTCGCAGTAGACTTTTTAGTCACTCACGATGTAGATCCTGGAGAAGATGTATTCTCAGAAAAATTTGTCTTGTCCTTAGATGGTGGCGAAGGAATGGCTATAACAGATATTGATGAGATAGGTGTATACTCTTATATTATCGTTAATACTGAAACTAATCAAAGTTGTGAAGGGACACTCATTGTACAAGCTTGTGAAGATTGTGCAGGACCTGTTTCAAATAATTCAGGAAATTTACGCGCAGTTTGTAATTCAAGTATAACTGTTCAGTTTCCAGAGAAAGAGACGATTGAGTTGTCAGATATAGATGCAGGTACAAATTCACCAAACAGAGATCTTGTCCTCTCTATTTCTAGTGACTCTCAATATGAATTTTTACCGGATGACCCAGGGTTTATTCCGCAAACAATAATACAACTGGTTGAAGACGATATCTGTACCGAAGTGATCGTCCGATTATTCGCAGCAGATAGCGAAGGTAATGTTAATGTTTGTTGGACAGAAGTTCTTGTGGGCTCAGCCGATAACGATTGTGGTTTTTCTTCAACAGATTGTTTTTCTAAATGTGAAGACTTTGTACCCTTAGACCCAAATACAATTAAGTGGCCAGCTCCATATGGCCCAAGTGACTTAAAGACCTATGAGTTAAACTGTGATGGATTAGAAGCAAAAGAATTATCGACAGGTTATTTAACATGTAGTGATGCGTTTATGGCACTCCCAAGTTGGTGTGAAACTGGATGTGGCCTTGTAGGATATAGCTTAGAGGAAATAATTAATGAAGGTAAAACGAACTCTTGTAAAAATGTAAGTCGTATTTGGACTATTATTGATTGGTGTACGTTTGACCCTTTTGTTACTCCTAACAATGACGATCAGTATGCGATTATAGAAGATAAAAGATCCTTAGACTGCAAATATTGCTCAGGTATTGATATTGGGGATGTGTATGTGAGCTATCTAGATGTTAAACAAGATGGGTTTTATACATTTGACCAGAACATCGAAATTGAAGAGGACGAATTAATTAGTCAAGATAATGACTTAACTGAAACTGATGTCCCGGTTAATATTACTTTAATCAATGGTGTTCCAGACGTTTATCCTTTTTCATTAAGTATAAATGATCAAATCATCTCTGAATCAGAAAATGGATTTCTTTTTATATCCGAAAGTGCATTAATTGAAAATGATAATATCATTAGTCTTTCTTCAATTGATAATGGAGAAATTTTGAATGGAGTAAGTACTTTAGATGTGGTGCTAGTTGTCCAGCATATACTTGGAATACGGGAGTTAAATCCTCACCAAGTAGTGGCAGCTGATTTGGATAAATCAGGTTCAATTTCTTTAGCGAAAGATCTATTGAAAATGAGAGCATTAATTCTTGGTATTGATTCCGAAATAATAGGTGAAGATTGGTTCTTGGTGGAAGCAAATCATGATTTCAATGATTTTAATAAAGATGATTTTGAAAATGATTTTTCTCAATTTGAGTTTGAAAAGTCGGAGCTAAATATGGACGAAGGATTAAACTTCAACATTTATAAATATGGAGATGTCAATGATTCATATTCTTTAACGAGGTCAGAAGATAAAGCAAACCTTAAATTCGAAAATGTCCAATTACAAAAAGATAAAGAACACTCTATTTCACTTACTTTATCATCAGCAGATCTTGGTTCCATCATTGGAGCACAGTTTTCTATCATTTTAAATGACGCGTCGATTCTTAGCGTAGAACATGCTTATGGCAAAGATTTACAATATCATATAGTTGACAATATTATCAGATTTTCATTTGTCAGCAAACTGTCAGTAGATGAATTAGAAATAAGTATAAAATTAAATTCACAAAAGCATCAACTAGCGAAGAATACGATTAAACTTGAAGAGGGTTTTATTCGAGAGTTTATTACAGAAGATTACGGTATATATGATATTGAATTAAATACAATTAATATACAATCGTTTGAGGAAGCTAGTGTTGATCCTTCTGCACTTATTTATCCAAATCCAGCAAGCTCTTTTCTGAATATTAATGTTCCCAATTCTTTCATTGGCCAAGACATAAAAATTTATAATGTCAATGGACAATTAGAGTTAAAGACAGAAATAACAAAATCAAATAGAAGAATTTTTATTGATAACAAACTCACAAAAGGAATAAAAATAGTTAAAATAGAAGGCTTGGAAAATCAAAAAATAATGGTACTATAATTTTTATTTAATATTTAGCAAAACAGAAACTCTTAAACCTATTTTTTATACACAATTATTAAAGGACTCAGTTTTAATTAATTGGGTCTTTTTTGAGTTAAAATTTATTTTGAGTCTATTAATAATAGTCCTCTATCTTTTTTGCACGCTATGTGATTAGATTATGTGTAAAATCATTAGGATTAATCAGAGAGCTAATTGCAGTCTGCAATATAAGCGTGAAATATTAGATTAGGCTTTATTTCAAAATCAGGCTGTAGTTCGATTTGTTCGCCAGCTGAAAATTCAATGTTCATTGGCATCTGTATGACACCGTCGGAGTAGATTGTTTGAGACGCTTGATAAAAACTGTTAGTCGGTGAAAGACATGCTAAATATAATGATGGGATACAATCAAAAGCATCACAAATGCCATCATCGTCAATATCTTGATAGATACCGACACAGGCACAATCATTTTCAATTTTCTCGTACATCGTACAAATATCATAGTCATCACAACTAGATCCTATATAAGAACAAAGACCAAAACAGTTAGTAGGTATTCTAATTAATTCACCACATTGATTAATATCATCCTCATAATTACATCCTTTTCCGAAATAGAAATAACCATAATAATATTCAAAACTACGAGCTAGATTATTAGAAAAATAGTGTAGAACTTCTGTCCATGCAGTTGCTTCTGTCGATGGATCCGTACTTTTATACACTGTAGTTTTGAACTGTGTATTTGATATTTTTTCATTTGTAAGCACAAATACAGCATCATCAATAAGAAGTATGTCCTCACCAATCGCATTTGAATTCGGGAAGCTGATAAATTCTGCTGTGTCAAGAATGCTACTTTTGCATATCACCCCTGCGCTGTTATTGTATTGGCTGGTATATGTGTCTTGATGGATTGAATACGTTCGATACGCAATGAGTAATTTGTCAGTGTATTCCAGATATTCATATGGCCTCACAGAGATGTCAGCATCAGGCAAAATTTTTGTCGTGGCATCCATATCCATAGGATATAGGTGATGATGTTTAAGCTGCTCTGACGGGTTCATGAATGCAGACCAAATCGTAGTATCCGTTTTCATGAAAGCCATATTGTGAGGTATTGTCAGCGTAGGATCATAAGCCAAGGTCAACATTGCATTGGGTAGAATCATCGTATCTCTAAAGACAAAACCTCCGAAAAACCAATTCCATTTTCCATTGTTTAAGTCGCCAGCTTTAGTCAATTCTGAATTGATCATATCTAGCTGAATATTATCCAATTTCGGATCATCAAAATGGACTCCTGAGTAAACATTACTCTTATTACTTGGAGACCAACTATTACCCAAAAAATAGAGAGAATCTCTGTGCATAATGATATCTCTGACGTGCGCTAATGATGGCGACCATTGAGCTTCATTCCATTGGTTTTGTATATCCTTAAAATCTAATTTTCGCAAATCACTACTTCCGCCTAAGGGATCACTATTTGGTATGTAGAGTGTATCATGATACACTCTAATTTTTTCGATCGCTTCAGTAGGGATAGTTCGCTCTATTTTATAATTGTTTTGAACGTCTATCGCATATAGGTCTATTGGTCCTGGATTGGTCGTTGTACTTCCATATCCTAGATATAATCTGTTCTTGTGTGATTGCAGATCCCAAATATTTTTTTCTCGTCCAGACATGCCTGAAGTGTCCGGAAGATTCACGATAAGCTGTATCTCACTTGTCTTATTGC
>Ga0209828_1001515_pt1 | contig 20823 bp, 17 predicted proteins | sample MaitaG_FD_187429 | JGI IMG/M metagenome (GOLD analysis project Ga0209828, IMG submission 187429) | Marine algal microbial communities from Maine, USA - Maine_Asex2 metaG (SPAdes) (version 2) | ecosystem: Host-associated > Algae > Red algae > Unclassified | place: Maine, USA | collected 2015-01-05
GATGTTATACTCAGAATTCCTTCGCTAGAGGATATCCCTGACATTTTTTCAGCGACTAGATATGAAGGCTTTAATGACGGCATGCTGTGGGATCCACCAAACAATAAAGAAGAAATGATCAAACCTTACCACAATGCAATTAAAGCATGGGAAGAGGGCAGCGCATATTCTTTACGATTGAGGACAAATTAACTTAATCACTTTTAGGAAGAATTTCCATCAGAAAAACAAAAGATCCTGATAGATGGAATGTTGGCTTTTGGACGCACCCAGAACATCAAAAAAAGGGAATCATGAGAAAAGCATTACAAAGGGTTCTTGCATTTAGATTTTCCAGTTTAAGTGCTAATTGCATTGAAGCTTGTTATGCGCTTTGGAATAAAGGGAGTGAAAAAGTACTACAACGAAACGGTATGACATTTGAAAAATATATAGAAAAAGGATTTGAGAAGAATGGAAAATGGGTTGAGGAAAATTTATTAGCTATAGAAAAGGGAAATTGGCTAAAACGAATAGTTTAAAATAAAAATAAAATATTGCAAAATTTGATTAATAAATTTACAATCAACTTGAACAAAATTAAGAAGGTGCATTGTTTCGTATGAAGAACCACTTTAAAAATATTCGTAGCATAAATCTTTAACCAATCTCATTATAAATGAAAAAAATACTCGCATTCGCAGGAAGCAATCATTCCAAATCAATTAACCATCAATTGATAGAATTTACAGCGGCACAATTTACAGATTGTGATGTAACCATTTTAGATATTAGAAAATGGGAATTGCCCATATATTCGATTGATATGGATCCTGATCAAACTCCTGAAAAAATAACAAAATTGATATCATTGATAAAAGATCATGATGGATTTATAATTAGCACGCCCGAACATAACGGCGGCACACCCGCCTTTTTTAAAAACATTATTGATTGGTTAAGTAGGAGAGAAAAAAATGTATTTGCACGAAAGCCATTGTTTTTAATGAGTACCTCTCCAGGTGCAGGCGGAGCGACAACTAACTTAAAGTATCTCATCCATTCACTTCCATTTCAAGGTGCATCGATAGCAGCGAGCTTTAGTTTACCTTCCTTCTTTGACAATTTTAAAGAGGGCACTATAACTAGTGATCACTTTGGCGAATTCAAAGAAAGTATTGGAGAATTTAAAGAAGCATTATAAGAATTAATAGGTATCAAATACAAAACTATTGCTGACTGATATGGATTTCAAATGTATCCTGGATCAAATAAAGAAGAATTCAGTGTCACTGAAGATGATGAACCTTGATTACTGCCAAACATTCGCTTTTTACCTTGATCTTAATAAAATATACTCTCAGCTAAATAGTTCAATCTCAAGTGCGTTTTGAATAGTTATCCGATTTTAAGAACCATTGCATTATAATTATTCTGAACAGTTTCGATAACCAATGCCTTGTCTGCTCGCAACCCTTCAATAGTATCAATTTCATTAAATTCTCGCATGTAACGATCTCCCCATAAACTGATTTCAATAATAATTGGGGCAAGATCAATTCCTTTCTCTGTCAACAAGTAAATATTTTCTTTTTTATTTCCAGGAATTTTCGTTTTGGTAATTAGTTTATATGACTCTAATAATTTAAGTCTTGCTGAAAGTATACTCGGAGCAATCTTTTCATCTGATTCCGATATTTGTTTGAAGGTCTTTTTATGTTGGACTAACATATCTCGGATAATTAACAATGACCACTTATCACCTACTACATCTAATGTAGAAGCAATTGGACAAGCAGAACGAAATTTATTTTTCATTTTAATATTACTATTAATTCGATAGTAATTAACTATCTTTACTTTCAATTCGATAGCAAATTATAAATTTAAGTCAAGAATTATGTTAGCAGGTCACTTTACTACAGCATTAATTGCCAAACAAAAATTTCCAAAAGGAGCTCTTCTGTACTTTTTAATTATCTCTCAGCTACAAGATATTTTATGGTTTCTATTTCATTATTTAGGTCTTGAACAGACTAATCCTAGTGATGCTTTTGATGCTACATTAAGTAATATGGCAGTAGATATGTTGTATAGTCACGATTTAATACCGCTATTTTTTTGGTTAGCTGTTGTATTTGTAATTGGAAAAATTTTATTTAAAAGCACGCAAATAGGATTAGTCAGTATGGCTTTAGTATCAGTCCACTTTGTATTGGATTTCTTTTCTGGTCATATGCATCATTTGTTTGGAGCCGATACAATGGAAGCTGGTCTTGGCTTATATGCTTCCAGTCCATATTTAGCCATTTTGATAGAAGCTATATTTATCGTTGGCGCACTTTGGTATTTCTTTAGAGAAGAAGCAAAAACGGGAATTATACGAACCACTAAAAATAGAATTGCTATTATTTCTGTGTTCGCTTATGGCATTATTTTTATGCTAGTCATTGCAACTCGTTCTTTTAGAGAGTTATTCAGTATTCCTGAATTTGACTTTGGTTTTAATACTAATATTCCTACTCTCATTTTAACTTATGCCGCTATGCTTTATTGCTTAAATTATTTTGTGCCGAAATTTAAGCTTGAATCAAAAAAATAGAATTGTCATTAATTCAATAATCATTCTTTTACTTTTTTGCTTTCCAGTAAAGAAATTGAAAGATGCTAGAATTTCATCGCGAGATTTTACTATTAGTTTGGCATAAAAATACCTTACCTGATTTACTCCTTTTCGATAATACCCACGATTATCATTCTAGCATTATATCACAAGAGTGTTATTCCCAAGTGGGTGATGAAAGTTTATTTGCTTTCTTTTTTGATTTGTGTTTTTGGATGGGAGATATGGTACACCTATGGTTGGGTAGATGGAGATCATGTAGATGCCCGTCGGTCAACTAATTTAAGCAAAGCCCTTCCTGCTCATATAAATTGGTTTTTGAATTCTCTTTATAATGCAGCTATTTGTTTGACTGGTTTGTTTTGGGTTTGGCTAGCTGGAGGTAAGACTTTACGATCATTTCAAAAATTTAATATTCTAGCATTGGCTATTCTCTTCGTAGCTTTTGTTGGCCAAAATGTATTTGTGGAACTGGTGGTCTATAGAAACCAATTGACTACAGAACACGCATTGTCTTGGGCGCCGCTATCTCCCAAATGCTTGGATACGATAGACCTGTTCGGTATTTCGTTAAAGTTTAATACGCAGATCACATGGGTATTGATGGTGCCTATCGTTTTCTTAGTCGTAAGGTATTTTATGCCGAAATCTAATTAGTGTAGATATTTATATATCGTTAGAGAGGAAATTTTAGAACTAACAGTCTATCACATTTCCAAAGAAACAACTCCACTTGGTAGATACCCGACTCGATCAGCAATCGCATGAATCGTTTTTCCTTCAACTGTTGAAACAGGACCAAGATATACTGACCACTCATCTGGATCGGGATTCTCTCCAGATAAAGTAATTTGGAATCCTAATGAATTCCACTCCTTTGTATTTTGAATTTTAATAGCGTTACCAAATTTTTCAAATTGTGGTTCTTTTGATTTTGGCTGAATACCTTGTGGCCAAAGTTTTGATATATAATCCTTTTCATCCTGAATCATTTGGTCAGGCAACTTTCTTTGAAATTTTAATAAGGCTATTTTCATCTCGGTAATTTGAGTGACATATTGCGGATCATCGATTAGATTATTAAGTTCATGAGGATCAGATTTTGTGTCAAAAAATTCATATGTGGGTTTCGTCTCTCTAAACCAAAGAGCTTGGGCAGGAGTTAGCTCGTCTTCTTTTTTCATTCGATGAAGCTCTTGCATGATAGGCATTTGATCCCGATATTCGACATGAAGAAACATTGATTTCTCAGGATTTAAATATTGGATCAGCTTATATCTATTGTCTCTTATCGCTCTATTGGAATCATAGCTTTCATCAAATCGATCAGCCGCTGCGTAGACATATTTTGCAGGAGACCACCGCTTAAATTTACCGAGGAATGCTTTTCCATCCATGTGACTCGGTGGCCTCATACCAAGCAATGACAGAACAGTCGGCGCTAAATCAATAAAACTGACTAAGTCTTCATTTCGCGTTTGCGCATGTTCTTGATTTGGAAAACGGATAATCATAGGAACTTTGATTCCAGAATCGTACAACAAACGCTTCTGTCTTGGTAGTGGACCACCATGATCTGAATACCAAAAAATGACTGTCTTTTCTAAGAGTCCATCTTCTTTTAACTCGTCTATTATTTTGCCAACTTGGGCGTCCATTTGTTTGATGTTAGAATACATCTGTCTCACATCTTTCAGTCCAATTTCATTATCTGGCAAATAAGGCGGCACATTAACTTCTAAATTTTTATCAACCCACAATGAATCTTCCGCTCTTGCCCAAATCTGAGATTCATGCGTGACATTTAAATTGAAAATTGAAAAGAATGGCTGGTCGGCGTGAGGTCTATTTCGCCAATGTCCTGTTTTGCTACAATCATCCCAAGCGGTTGCTGTTCTGACAAACTGATAATCTTCTTTTGCATTATTTGTGCAATAATATCCTTTCATTCTTAAGTACTCACTCATCATCCGCGCCTTGTCCGGTGCAATTGCTTCATACGCGTTAATACCATTAGGTAACGCCTCTTTAGAATATTTATCTTTTATTTCTTGAGACAGTCCTGCTTTATACCAAGGTCCAGTTCGCATATGATTGGATCCTAAATGTGTCGGATACATACCCATTGCGATCGCTGATCTTGCCGGCGCACACACCGCGGCAGGTGTGAATAAATTATCATAACACACCCCTTGACTTGCCAGTCTGCTTAGGTGTGGTGTTTGGATCGTAGAATCGCCAAACATTGGCAGATAAGAACTTAAATCCTCAGCGACAATCCATAGAATATTTAGCTCGTCCTTCTTGACTGTTTTTTTGACTGTCTTGCTGTCTAACTTGCTGACTGTCTCCCTTTCCGAATTATGAATTTTTGTTGGTTCCTCCTCTTGCAGAAACGACTCTGCTATTTTAGGTTGGCAAGAATAACTGAGACATAATAAGATTGAAAGATAAAGCGATTTCATCTTCTCAATATACTCAATAATTTATTTGTATTAAATGAAGAATCATCTAATAATAATTTACCCATTAATCCTCCACTGGAATTATACATAATCAATTCCTTTTGTTGTGTGATAGCTAAATCACCAAGTTCTGAGTCTTTAGGGATCTTAAACTTTTCTAGTTTCAAGCCATCTCTCGGTGCCATATAAATGTGCTTCACGCGCTGAGTAAAATCAAAAATCAAACTATTATCAAGATCTCTTTTTTGATACTTCTTTTCCATAGACATCTCATATTCCATCATCACATTTCCAGAAGGCCAAAATAATTTTTGCTTGCCATCTAAGTTTCCATTTTGATAGCGTTTGATGCTTGCTACTTTTGTACCATCACCATAGTAAGCAGTGTGATGAATGTATTCATAAAAAACAACTTTGTCAGTTAAGACATTATCAAATGAATACCTATACTCGGTGACACGAGGACGATAACTTGTATTCTCATGATGGCTCTTTGAATAAAAATTTTGGTTAGAAAAATCATATATCCAATAATTCTTTCTATTTCCAGAGGGAAAGTACTTAACAAATGATCCAACCGTCTCAATCTCATCTTTTGAGTCATCATAGTTTGTTTCAAAAAATAAAAACAGAGAATCTGTATTAGGCTTTTTGTATGTATAACTGTAAGTCTCATCTGTCTCAAAAATTGGCGAACAATCATCTAAAAACACACACCCAGCATAGGCCCTATCTTTTGCAAATACAGGAATAAAGGCTAGATGCTGAAAGTCATTTGATGCAAGAAAGCTAATTTGATATGCGCGCCAATCGACATGATCTATTGGCTCTGTCTCAAATAGTAATTCTCCTGGATCGCAGGTATTGTTAAATCCCCACACTTGTAGCTTTACTGCATTAGCAAAGCTGAGTGAGGCCTCTGATAATTCATCGCTCGTTGCATCCTGCCCAAGCATTTGAACCTTATTCAAATATCTTTCTGGCTTAGCTAATTGAATTTGAAAACTATAATATTTATTCTTAATCAAAGGATTCATTAATCTTTGACTTATGTTTTCACCTGTGCTATCTGGACGAACCACTAGACTTAAATAGGACGAACCGCTAAATGCAGGGGTAATATTACTCCACCTGAATTCTCCTTGTGTATGAACATCAGGAGCAGCGTTTTCACCGTAAAGACAGGTGTTCCAGCCTTCTAATTTTTGATTTGTATTAACCCCATATTTTTCAAAAGACGGATTTGCGAGGTTAATTTGGTTTTGTGAATATATATGTATTGAGAGACAAATTGTCAAAATCTGGATCAATACATACTTTTTACTCAAGTCCATACCGTTAATCTAAACAATATCAATTAAAATCGCAATACTTCTGCTCATAATACAAAAACGTTAAATGATGCAGAATCGTGGCTTCAAAGTGTATAGAGCTTGACTCTACGCTCAGATTATGTAACTTTATCAGGTTATTACTAATATATGAAACACATTCTATTATCGATCGTCACACTTTTATTATGCCTTCTGATCTCAAGCTTTCAGTCTTGCTCTAAATCGCCAAGAATAGCAAAGTTGGCTACAGAAGTGAAGGTGCCCAACTTTGGACTATTTGATCACAGCGGTGGATTTCATACACTTCATTATTATGACAATTATGATGCTATTGTCCTATTTGTCCAAGGGAACAAGTGTCCTATAGTCAGAAATGCATTTTCAGATTTTAATCAGATCAAGTCTTCTTTTAAAGATAAAAATGTGAGCTTTTTTATGATTAATGCGAATGTGCAAGACGATCGCAAAAGCATTGCCTCAGAAGCCAAAGAATTTGGAGTAGAAACACCTATTCTAATCGACACCGACCAACTTGTAGCAGATGTGCTCGACATAGATATAACCGCAGAAGCGTTTGTGATTAATCCTAAAGATTGGTCAGTCGCTTTTAGAGGTCCACTCAATGATAGAATCGGTTATGAAAGTCAAAAAAACGAAGCATCGGCTGATTATTTAGCAGATGCGATTCAAGAGCTATTAACTCATGGTACTGTTGAAAATAGTTTTGTCAATACTAAAGGTTGTGCAGTCGTCAGAAAATTCAAACATGAAGATTATGAAAATCTGACATACACAGAAGACATAGCTCCGATTCTATTGGACAATTGTTATGAGTGTCATCAAGAAGGAGGTATCGCACCTTGGGCGATGGAAAGTTATAATGCTGTATTTGGATGGTCAGCTATGATTAAAAATGTTTTATTGGAACAAAGAATGCCGCCATGGCAAGCAGACCCCCATTATGGAGATTTCTCTAATAATATTTCTTTGAGTCAGGTACAAAGAAGAAAAATAGTCGCTTGGATAAATGGGGGGTTAAAAAAAGGAGATGGCGAAGATGCATTAGCAAATGCACGTCCTGAACCATCAGAATGGAAACTTGGCGAACCCGATTATATCCTCACTTTGAATCAGGAAGATATTCCTGCGACTGGCATTATCGATTATAGATATCAGACTCACGAATTAATATTTGAAGATGATGTCTATGTCAACAGTTATCAAATTTTGCCAGGTAATCCTTCAGTTCTACATCATGTGTTGGCAAATGTGGAGTACCCTTCAGGTGAAAAATTTCCAATCGACGATAGAAAAAGTAAGTGGCTAGATGGAATCTTGATTGGCTGGGCTCCTGGAGGAACACCAGAAATATTTCCGGAAGGATCTGGAAAACGCATCCCTAGAGGATCAAAAATTATATTTCAAAATCATTATACGACAAGTGGAAAAGCAGAATCTGATGTGACTAAGATTGGTTTATACTTTACCAAAACCAAACCTGAAAAAGAATATCTAACCATTGGTCCTGCTAATTTCAGAATAAAGATTCCACCAAATGAACCAGCAGCAGCATTTACGGCTGTACAGCATGTGACTGAGGATATGACACTTTATCAAGCCTTACCTCATATGCATTACAGAGGGAAAAGCATGGATTTTGTCGTAGAATATCCCGATGGGAAAACTGAGAAAATACTAAATGTGCCAGGATATAATTTTAACTGGCAGCGATTCTATAATTTTAAAACACCTATGTCGATTCCTGCAGGATCTAAAATTTACGTCAATGCAGTATTTGATAATTCGGCCCAAAATGACTTTAATCCTGATCCCAGTAAGACACTTTATTTTGGAGATCAGACCTTTGATGAAATGTTGGTCGGATATTTGTCATATACTATAGATAATGTAAATCAGGATTTGTCAATGATCGACTAATCTGCTTTTTAACTGTATCAGTATGAAGCACATCCCTGTGAAAAGGACAGCATTTTTGCTAGTCCTATCTCTTTTCTGTTGCAATGTCTTGTTCTGTCAGATATTGGACCGGTTTGACTGTCGTTCTGCTGAAGAAGATAAGGCTGTGACATTTCCATTTGAGATATCCTCAATTACCGTCAATACAAGCACGAGTCCCGCACAGATAGTCAGTATCGCAGAAGATGGTACATTATTATTTGAAACTGCAGAGACATTTGGTGATGGTTTCGCAGGAGCATCCACAAATACGATAGCGAATTGCTTGACTGATTTAAGCAATGATTATGAAGGTATCGTCTATTTATTTGAAAGAAATTTTCGGTTCTATTACGCCGTATTATTTGAAGGAGCAAACACAAACAATCCCAATAAACTATTATTAGTCAGTACAGATGCCGTTGGTGGATCAAATGTGAGCAATTGTCGTATTGAGACAGAAATAGGACTCCAATTTGCTTTCAGCGATGGCTCTAGATTGAGATTCAATGATGGAGATGGTTTAGAGGGTGTCACAATAGATCATTTAGGCTTTTTATACTTCGCAGAGGAAAATGAAGATTCGGGGCAACCGAAATTATACAAATCAATTCAGCCATATTTAGAAATATCAGATTTTCCCGACGATGCATTGATCATTATAGAAGAAGTGAAAACTGCAGTCGAAGATCAAGACTTTTATGGGATGTCTGCAGACTTTTCAGATCTCTATCATTTAAGTCTCGTAGATACAAATTTGAGAGATCAAATTCTATTTGTCTCAGAATTAAGAAAGGAAATATTCCATATTGATTTATCGCGACCCGATTTTTTTAGGTCAAAGAGTATTGCAAATCTGCAGATGGCTGACAATCAAATTTACAAACCAGAAGGGATTACCATCCTTGATGATTTTATCTACATCATTTCGGATAACCAAACGAATAATAATAGTTTAACACATTTCAAAATTGGGTCGTTGCCTGTTGCAGATGCTGCTCCGATTAATTTATTCCCTGATTCGACGGGCGGAGTTCAACTTGGTGCTAATCCACCAGTCGATGGCTGGACATATGAATGGATGCCACCTGAAGCTTTAAATGATCCATTTATCGCACAACCGATTGCAAATCCAGATACGACCACTACCTTTGCCCTTCGGGTGACAAACGAATTAGGGTGTAGTGATGTCAGCGCATATACTTTAGTGGTCACGATCAATAGAGATATGGATAATGATGGCTTTTCTACGCCAGAAGACTGTGATGATACTAATCCTGCGATCAATCCAAATGCCATAGACTTTCCAGATAATGGAATTGATGAAAACTGTGATGGCGTGCAGGTGATGTCTGGCCTCCAATATTTATCTGGAACAATTAAAGATGTAGATGGTGACGGTATTGCAAAAGTCGCTGTGACACTGACAAGTGGTCAATCAACTATTACCGATGAAAACGGCTTTTTTGATTTTAATAATGTGGTGATAATCAATAGTGTTGGATTAGAATTCGAGCGAGATGATGATCATGTAAATGGCTTATCAAGTGTTGACTTGGTGCGGATCGTCAATCACATTTTGGATTTAAATCCTTTTACCGATGAGATCACTCCTCTTGCAGCAGATGTCAATGGCGATGGTGCTATTTCTAGTTTGGATATCGTTTTGTTACTTCGAGTAATCCTTGGACTATCTGACAGATTTACTGAAAAAGACGCTTGGGAATTCGTACCTGAAAGTTTTACATTAACGGAAGTACCAGCAACAGCTCTAGAGATCATTGGCTACAAAGTCGGTGATGTAAATAGTAGTGCCAATAACAACTAATTTATCTGGCATAGCTTAAGCTGAGTTTCATTGTTCCGTCGAACTTGGGCATATTAAAGTGATAGCTATTTATAATAAAAATGGAAATTGCATGAAGCAAAAATGGAAATCGAGAAATCACATAGTAGAGTTTATTTCAATTTTCATTGCTGTCATCTCTGCCTTTGCATTAAATAATTGGAGTGAAAACCGCAAAGACAAGCAAGCGGAAAGTAAGATACTTCAAGAAATTCTACATGGTATTGAAAAGGATCTTGAAGACGTACAGCTAAATATACGAGGGCATAAATTCGGATTAAAGTCAACTCACTTTTGGAGAAAAATTATAAAGGAAGAGACAGTAAATTTGGACTCTATTACACAATATTATTTCAACTTTACCAGAGATTTCATTTCAATTCAAAATACTTCAGGATATGAAAATCTTAAATCTAGAGGATTGGAATTGATAAAAAATGATTCACTAAGAACTGCCATCATCTCACTCTATGAATATAATTATAAAACTCTTAAAACGCTTGAAGAAGAATATTTTGAAATGCAATTCACAGAGAATTATTACAAAGACATAAATAATTTTATAGCTCCAAATTTTCAGTACAATGAAAATGGGGACATAGTAGGAATAAAACAACCCTTACACTTAAATGAGGAAGATAAGAACATACTCTTAAGTTACTTATGGAAAATCGATGCTAACAGAAATTTTGTTTTGGCTTTCTATGACGATATTGAAAAAAATATTCTTGCTTTAAAAGATAAAATTGAGAATGAATAAGCTTAGATAATATAGATCATACCTTTCCACACCTCAACGCTAATTAATATCATTATGCAATAGCCAGGATTCTATTTTTTTATAAATCTGTCATACATTTTTCCAATACCTAAAATTCCAAAACAAGTCAGTATGATAATGATTGAGCTATCAAATCCATATAAGTATGACTGCGGAATAAGCTGATAATAAAATCCAATCAATAACAATTCTCCAATGATGATAGATGCTATTGAAAAGAATGCAGAGACTCCATTCAGCCTTAGCACAAAAAAAGAAACAGGAAATAAAATGGCTAAACCTCCAAAAGCCAATCGACCCATATCATCAATTGTATCAAATGGCTGAGCCGCGATAGCTAAACCAATACAAGCAAAGATGACGACCATTATCCGACCGATACTGACCTGTTGTTTAAGGTCGATATCCTTACGAAATGGTAAAATAAAATCTCGAGTAAAAATGGTACTCAGTGCCAATAATTGTGAATCTAAAGTAGACATGAATGCCGCCAATGCTCCAGTCATGACCAATCCCGCGAACCATTCGGGACTATGTGTCGCTAACATTTTAGGTAAAATTTGATCTGTTTCATTACCAATGAGGCCAGGAAAAGATAAATGTCCCAAGACGCCAATGATCACGGGAAGGATTGAAATGAAAAGTGGAATCAGGCCATATAGCAGGGCAGACTTCTTCAGTGTATTTAAGTCTTTGGCGATATAAAATCTCATGAAAATCTGTGGAAACATTGGAATACAAAATATCCAAAAAACCAACATGCTAAACCACTTTCTCGGCCCATAGGCATTATCTGTTCCTTCTCTAGAAAACAATTCTGGCTTTAGTTCATAAACATTTTGATGAGCTGTGCTCAAACCTCCCAATTGATTTGTGATCACGATGACTGCGACACACATTAACACAATCATTAAAATACCTTGTTTCAAATCCGTTTTCACGACACTCTGCATACCTCCAATCCATACATAAGCGATCGTAAACAGGGTCAAAAAACTTGCTCCCCACAGATATGGTATTGTGCCATGCGTAATGCTTTCTAAAATATATCCTGCACCAATAATTTGTAAGGCTAAATATGGAAAAGTAAAGATCAGCATAACTGATGCGAATAACCATCTTAAATATTGACTACCTGTTTGATTATAGATGAGTTCTGCAGGCGTAATAAAACCGTTTGATTTTCCTAAACTCCAAATTTTTGTGCCAAGTAAAAAGAATGAGATAGCCGCAAAGCCAGTACCCAAAGACATGATGATATAGTGAGGGTAGCCTATTCTATAGCCAGCGCCAGCAAAGCCTAAAAAGTAAAATGCGCTAAAGTTTGTAGCTAAAATTGTAAAAAATAATGCTAGCGTCCCAAGTCCTCTATTCGCTAAAAAATATCCTTCCACGTTTTTGGAATTCTCAGAAGCGCCTCTTAAACTCCCAAGGAAAACAATGGCGATATAAATAATGAGTATGAGATATATCATTCTCTCCAATGTTTTTTAGCAAAACAATACAAGGCTAGAATAAAGACAATATGAATACAAGCAAACCACCAAATCCAGATTGGAAACCCGAGGTATGAAGGTGTATTATCCCAATGAATATAGAGGTAATCTTGGGATGATAACAAGATGATTAAGAAAAGAAATGCCCAAAAGACCCCTACTTTTTTCTCCATTGTTGTTCTAAGTTTACCATGATCTTGCTTTTTAGGCATGATTCTAAACATCAAGGGATAAAGGTGCTTCAATCTCTTGAAAATGAGGAATAATTTAAAGGATTGTTTAGAATCTCTAAATACGCTGTTACTATTATATTGATTACCAGTTACATAGATACATTAGAGCATCATTTTTCACAAAAAGTAAATGAAGGCATATTGTCGTGTAACAGCTAAATTCTACAAACGAAACAACTTAATCATCTTATTTTTAGCGACTTATAGTTAAAAGTATTTCATATATGAAAAACTATATATATATTTGCACCAAGCCTAACAGCTTATATTTTGCTAAAGCTTTCGGAATTAGTTGTCAATAAACCAATCTGAAGAGTTGGATAATAGACCTAAACCATTTCCTACTCGAGACTTGTTCTGGAGGCTTTGGCTTTTTTTAAGGTCAATTCAAGGTAGATTCTATTCGAATCTGCGCTTTCAACATTAAATTTCTCTATATTCAATTTAAGCATTCGAAAGAGACATCCGCAGCAAGCGGAGGGGAAATTCTTTAGATTAAAGCTTATCTTAGTCATATGGAAAGACGGTCATTTATTAAAGATTCTTCGGCCATAAGCATTGGTTCTCTAGTAGGACTCTCGTTGTTATCTTGTAAAGACAAAGCAGAAAATACTTCAGCCACTATGAGTCAAAAAACACTTGACATCTCTCTTGCTCAATGGTCTTTAAACCGCGCATTTTTTGCGAAAGAATTAAATGTTAATGACTTCGCTCTCATCGCATCAAAAGACTATCAAATTCAAGCAGTAGAATATGTGAATCAATTCTATGTAGAACATGCCAAAGACGAAATATTTTGGCAAGAGATGAAACGAAAAGCTGATGATGCTGGAGTAAAGAGTCTTTTAGTTATGGTCGATGCCGAAGGGAACTTAGGAAATACAGATGATCAAGAAAGAAAACAAGCTGCTGAAAATCACTTTAAGTGGGTCAATGCCGCAAAGCTTCTAGGTTGTCATTCAATCAGAGTCAATGCTTTTGGTGAGGGAAACAAAGAGGATGTCAGATCAGCCTTAGTCGATGGCATGTCACGATTAGTGGACTATGCAGCTACAGAAAATATTAATGTCATTATTGAAAATCATGGCCTATATAGTTCGGATGGAAAATGGATCGCGGGAATTATCAAAGAAGTCAACAAGCCAAACTTTGGAACTTTACCTGATTTTGGAAATTGGTGTTTAAATGCAGAATGGGGAAGCATGAAAGATAATGGATGTACTGAAGTCTACGATCCATATCAGGGTCTAAAAGACTTTTTACCCTATGCAAAAGGTGTCAGTGCAAAAGCATACTCTTTTGATGCTGATGGTAATGAAAGTATCATTAATTACAAACAGATGCTAGACTTAGTCAAGGCATCAGAATTTGAAGGATATATAGGCATCGAATACGAAGGTGAAACTCTGAGTGAACCTGATGGTATCCGCGCAACCAAACAGCTTTTGGAGAAATATATATAACTATCTAGTGTTTTGAGAATTTGCAACAGTTGGACCTATCCTAGGATTCGTTTTATTTAATACCATTCACAAAAGATGGATTTAGATATCCAAAATATTCTTTAATCTGGCTGCACTGCATCAAGTATATGCTAATGCCGAAAATAAGTCTCTCAATCCTCAGCGTAATAATGAAAAAAGACAAATACATAATTAAATCAGAAAGACTCGGTTATCGTACCTGGAAAGATGATGATGTGGAAGAATTTTTAAAACTAAACTCTGATGAAGAAGTCATGAAGCATTTTCCAAGAACACTATCGGAGAATGAAGTAGAAATATTAATTGATAGGCTTCAAAAACATTTTTATAAAAATGGATACACATATTACGCAATTGAAATCTTGAAATCTCAAGAATTTATTGGCATGATTGGACTTGCCCTTCAGGAATACAAAACAAGTTTCACACCAGCAGTTGATATTGGATGGCGCTTAAAAAGAGGCGCCTGGGGAAATGGATATGCGACAGAAGGTGCAAAAAGATGTCTTGAATATGCCTTTAACGAATTGGGTATGAAAAAGCTTATATCAGTTTGTACGATACACAATAAGAGCTCTGAAAATATTATGAAGAAAATAGGAATGACAAAAATGGGGAAATTTAACCATCCGGAAATGGCAAGTTATCCTGAATATGTAAAACATTTTCATTACGAAATAAATAGAGATAAAACCGAAAACTAATCCATTAATTATCAACTTAGAGCCAAAGACATCGAATCCGACAGACATCAACGGGTCGTTTATGTACACCTAATAAAAAAAGAACTCTAAAAGCCTCATTCCATTTTTCAGCTAACCATTTAATCAATGGAATTGACCACAGAATCAATTTGATCCACCGTTCACTAATTATAGCACTATAAACAGCATATTAGTTTGATATTCGCAAAATCGCAGATCTATTTTTAATGGGCAGTTTTAGTGCTTCCTCATCTCCACTTTATAATCTCTGAAAAAAGGATTAGATTATTCAGTCATAGAGTTTACAAAAGGTAATTAAAGCTAGCAAACAAAAATTATGAAACACATAACTTCTATTCTTATTCTTCTAGTCTTTGCATTACCTCAATTATGTAAAGCCCAAGAAGTCCAAAAGTATTTACCAAAAATTCAAAATTATACCAAAGGCGAATTAGAACTGAAATCGACTTCTTTTGGTGAGAATAACCCAATCACCATAGGTAAAGTGACGGCAGATGGGACCATCCATTTTAATTGGCCATCATTGGATTTAAACGATATGACTGAGCACAATTTTCATACAACGACTACTAAAGACTTCACAAAAGCAAAATATTGCAGGGACTCTACCGCAACTATGATCAATGAAGATGTCATTTTAGTGGAGAATAAATATGTTTATCTATTCAAATATGGTCAACTAGTCGGTTGCATAATTCCCTCTACACAAGAAGGTCAAGAACATCGCGAAGACCAATTGGGAAGTACCTTAGATTGGATCTTTAGTGATGATGAGACTAGCGCTCAGGCAAATTGTACTGAAAAGAAAGAATGGGAAGATCTATATAGTTTTGATGAAACGACTGCATATGATCTAACATTTAAAAAGGGCTGGAATATGATATCCAAAACCCTAAGCGCTGTTGAAGAATATGAAAATGAAACAGGAACAACAAGCAGTTTACCGAAAACTAAAATAGCTCAGTCATTAGATCAAATTCCAACTGACATCCACTGGCATGTGAAGTATTGGGCTAATGATGAACTACTGGAAATAGAGCAACAATTACTGGCAAAAGTACCAATCACAAAAGAAGACTACGACAAGTGGGCACCAAATTCCTTGGGTAATTTAAATAGAACTAATTACGAAGTTGGAAAAGAACTAGAGCGCATGCCTAACACTAACAATATTAATCTTCTTTTTGAAAATGGAACTAAAAAAATAGATTTAACTATTGTTGATTGTGTCGGAAATAAAAATGCTGCTAGCATGTTTACATTAATGCAAGACATGGCAAGCAGAGATTGGAAGGATAGAAAAGAAACTGGTTATCAAAGTGCATCAACAATGGATAACATACGAGTCTTGACTGACTACAATAAATCCGATTCAAAAACTCTTCTTACTTACAATGCTAAGCATCGATTTTCAATAATAGCGGAAGCGAGCGATATAGAACCTGAAGAGCTGTGGGCTTATTTAAAAGACTTAGATTTGGAGACCTTAGTTAAAGAATAAAAAATAAATCACAGCGGTATTATACAACATTATTAAGAACACTGTAAAAACAAAAAGTGGTCAATTCGTTGGCAACAAATGACCTAACCAATCAGCTAGACGATCAGTCCAACTACTCAAATAAGCCTGCCCGAGTGCTAATGCAAATCCATGTCCTCCAAACGGATAAATATGCATCTCAACAGGAATGTTTTGATCTTTCAAAGCCTTATACATGAGTAAGCTATTTTCGACAGGCACAGCTCGGTCATCAGTGGAGTGAATTAAAAAAGTTGGCGGAGTCTCTGCAGTCACATGATTTTCATTTGAAAAATAATGAATTAATTCATCAGTTGCTTTTTTGCCAATCAAATTTTCCTTCGATCCATTATGTCTATCCGCTGGCGAAAAAGTAATGACTGGATATACAAGAATTTGAAAATTAGGATGTGCAGATAGTGTATCCAAAGCATCATAATTTTTAACCAAATCTTCGTCATGATGCATCGTCAAAGTAGATGCCAAATGTCCTCCAGCAGAAAAACCCATCACACCTACCTGGTCCTTATCTACATTCCATTCGTCAGACTTACTCCTTATTAGGCGCATCGCTCGCTGTGCATCCATGAGCGGAGCATGTCTTCCTATGACAACTGACTTTGATTGTGGCAATCGATATTTTAAAACAAATCCTGCGATACCTTTAGAATTTAACCACTTTGCAATATCACTTCCTTCCCAATCATAAGCCAACCCAGCATATCCTCCACCAGGACAAATTAATACACCTTGGCCAGTTGCTATTTTTTCTGTCGGCAAATATACTGCAATATCAGGAGTTTGGACACCAGTCATCCATGTGATATCTCGATCCCCCAAATCAAGTTTTTCATCAGATGGCTGACTATTTGGAATCTCGCCAGACCAAATCGGAATCGTAAGATCTTGGGAGAATGACATGGTACATAAAAGCATAAAAAGATTTGGTAAGATTAACATGGACATTTTCATGAAAGTAAGTTAGGGAATTGTTTGGAGGATTAGGAAAGCTAGAGGACTGAAGATCAAAGTTAGAAGCTAGACGTGAGAGGATGACTATTGTCAATAGAAATTGTTATTGATATTGAGATTGTCATGACATTGCCACTAAGAGTGTACTTTACATTGACATCTTACCCTTGATCAAATTCACTACCTTCGCTGTTCACATCATAGATATGTCAGGAGAACGGAAGGATAAAAATGCGATTCTAAAAAAGCTAGGGATTGAAGAACTAAATCAGATGCAACACGATGCTTTTACAGCTATTCAAAGGTCTAACAATGTTGTTCTATTATCTCCGACAGGGACTGGTAAAACGCTCGCATTTTTATTGCCCCTCATAGCACAGCTTGATGTCACAAATCAGCATGTTCAATTACTAATTGTTGCTCCTTCTAGAGAATTAGCAATTCAAATAGAGCAGGTCACGAGAGAAATGGGATCTGGTTTTAAAGTGAATGTTGTGTATGGTGGGCGTGCGATAGCGAAAGATTTTATCGATCTAGATACTCCTCCTGCCATCTTAATTGGCACACCTGGCAGATTAGCAGATCATCTGAGTCGTGAAAGTTTTTCTGTCGATCACATAGTCGCTATCGTACTTGATGAGTTTGACAAGTCACTTGAAATTGGATTTGAGGAAGAGATGGAATTCATCCTAACGGACATTCCAAATATAAAAAAACGCATCTTAACTTCTGCGACAGACATGATTAATATTCCAAAATTTGTTGGAATAGACTCTGTAGAGACAATCAGTTATCTAGATTCAGGTTTAGCCAAGTTACAGGTGAAAAAAATTGTGTCTCCAGAGAAGGATAAACTTGATATTCTTGTCAAAGCACTTTGTCATATTGGTAATAAGCCAGGAATTATTTTTTGTAATTATAAAGAGAGTATTCAGCGAGTGAGTGACCATTTAACAGAGCACAAGATCTCTCATGGATGCTTCTATGGAGGTATGGAACAAAAGGAACGAGAGCGCGCATTAATTAAATTTAGAAATGGAACTCATCAAATATTACTCGCCACGGATTTAGCAGCTAGAGGAATTGATGTTCCTGAAATCGGTTATATCATTCATTATCACCTTCCCATAAGAAAACAAGAATTTACACATCGAAATGGGAGAACTGCCAGAATGAACCGAGATGGAATTGCCTATGTCTTGGTTTGGAAAAATGATGAACTCCCAGAATTTTTAATTGATTTGCATGAAGAAATTTTAGAGAAAAAGCCAAACCCAGATTCTCCATCATGGAGTACCGTCTTTGTATCAGGTGGCAGAAAGGACAAGATTTCTAAAGGAGATATTGCAGGATTATTTTTTAAACAAGCAAATCTAGCAAAGGAAGAATTAGGAATTATAGAATTAAAACAAGATTGTACATTTGTCGCAGTTCATAAATCTAAAGTGAAGCACACCATTCAAAAATTAAATAACTCAAAAATTAAGAAGAGGAAAGTGAGGGTATATGAGATTTAAACGAAATAAAATATTTAGGCCCTCTCATCTAATCAAAGCAAAAACACCTGAGATTGATCTAGAAATTCCATCATTCATCACTATTGTTGCACGATAAACATAACTACCGACGGCGGCAGGTAGTCCTTCGTATTGACCATCCCATCCATCTTCAAGATCACTACTGGCACTTGAAAAAACCTCTACACCCCATCGATCGAAAATATCTAGCTTAGATATTTCAATCAAGTCTTCTCCTCCATTTATAGTAAACAGATCATTTATACCATCTCCATTTGGAGAAAAAGCAGATGGAGAAAAGATTTGATAATATTCTAAATCAATTAGTACCAAACTGTCACAACCTAGCTGACTCATTAAATTTGCTTCGTGCATGTCGGCAATGCTAAAACTAAAATCCTCAACTTGTAAAACTTCACCTTTAAATATTTTAACTCTGGTCGTATCATAGAGTTTCTCCTGCACATTAAGTAACAAGTTTACAATACTATCACAATTGTATTGGGTCTTAAATGTGTCTACATATTGCCCTGACTGTTCAAGTAATTTTGATCCAAAAGAATAACTATCATTTTCACAAATGGAGACTTGCGAGGTATTATTTAAAACAGGAATTGTATAAGAATATGGTTCCACCAATGTACATGATCCATCCAATATTACCCTAACTTGATAATCACCATTACCATACATGGCACTCATTTCCGTAGATGTTTCTGAGACTAAAGCAATGCCATCTTTGTACCACTGATATGATCTATTATTTTCATACGGTATTGATAGAGAAAAGTCTTCAGCACAAGGATGATTCACCTCTGAGATGACAAATTCAAAGGATTTGGTATCTGCTAAAACGAGATTGTCGAAAAAATAATATGTATTAATTGATGCCGAAGTTCTTGGACAATCTGGACCTATGACAATAGCTTGAATATCATCTTCAGGGATAACATCTATAGAGCCCTTTACCCAACCTCCAGACCCGCGAGAGCCCATTCTCTGAGAACCCAACCTCACCCAATTTGGTCCATTCGTAGGACAGCCAAATGAATCATCTCCTCCACCAAAGGGTAAATTAATGCAATCTGTCGTCCCAAAAAAAGAAATGTTTATTTCTGGAGATTTTTGAAAATCTACAAAGCCTAAAAAAAATTCAAATCTATATGCTTCCCTTGCCCTAAGAGGACTCAGCAGACAGGCTCCTGCATATTCTTTCCAGTTATACTCTGGATCATCTAGCTCATCAGTTAAACCACCAGATCTTTGTCTCCCATCGCGAAAACCCATAATTGCTTCACCATCAGGAAATGGTATTGGTGCAGGAAATTCATCCCAACCTTTCCAATCACAATTGTGAATATAATCTGTAGTAGGTGCTGAAGCTTGAATCCACACATCAGCACAGCTTAACTGACTTCGTCCTCTAGGACAGCATCTCATCTCTTCAAAAGATGGATTTGGAATTAAAGACTTTGGCTTTATAAGCACACATTGACAATCATCATCATTAAGGTCAATCAGACTATCCATATCGTCGTCAATGCCGTTGTCACATATTTCTATCATCGAGATAGATATATCATTTATACCTAAGGCAATGAAGAAATTTAATAATAAAGCAGATGACATCACATATATGAGTCTACTCGCGATCATATCTAAAACTACAAATATGGTTCTATATAATATGCAGAATTATTCTTCATAAGATAAAATCGAATGAAAGCAGACATTCTTTAGGTCAAATCTTTCTTAACAAATACACAGTGCGATTTCACTACACGTTTTTACTAATTCACTTCATAACATCAGCAAAGCATAGAAATAACTGCTATTTTTAAGTACAATTAATAATATAAAAGCAACGTTTCCGGTTTAAAATAACAAAAGCGT
>Ga0209828_1001517_pt1 | contig 20813 bp, 23 predicted proteins | sample MaitaG_FD_187429 | JGI IMG/M metagenome (GOLD analysis project Ga0209828, IMG submission 187429) | Marine algal microbial communities from Maine, USA - Maine_Asex2 metaG (SPAdes) (version 2) | ecosystem: Host-associated > Algae > Red algae > Unclassified | place: Maine, USA | collected 2015-01-05
TAAAGACTTAGGTTGCATGGAGCTAGACGAAGAAGATCTGGCGCTAATGACGTTTGTTTGCCATGGAAAATACGAGTATGGCCCCGCTTTGCGCGCCAGCCTTGAACTGATAGAGAGGGACGGATAATGAGTACTACTTCTAATCCAAGTTTCTTACGTCGCACCTTAGACAACGCCGAGCCGATGTTCACCAAAGGTGGCAAGCTAGAGCGTTTCTATGTGTTATATGAAATGGTGGATACACTATTTTACAGCCCACCTAATAAAACAGTCGGTGGCCCACACGTTCGTGACGCATTAGACCTTAAGCGGGTCATGGGTTACGTCTGGATGTGTACTTTCCCGATTATGTTTATGGCCTGTTTTAATACCGGTTATCAAGCTAACGGCGCGATGCAGAGTTTAGGTCTGACTGAAATTGAAGGCTTACGTGGCTTCTTCCTAAATGGTATCGGTTACGACCCGGGAAGCTTCTTTGCGAACTTCTTCCACGGAATGACCTATTTCATTCCAATTTACATGACGGCATTTATCGTGGGTGGTATTGCGGAAGCGACATTCTCATTGATTCGTGGTCACGAAGTGAATGAAGGTTTCTTTGTTACTTCTATTCTTTACTCACTAACACTGCCGCCTGATATTCCATTGTGGATGGTTGGTGCCGGTATCATCTTTGGTGTGGTAATCGGTAAAGAAGTATTCGGTGGAACGGGTAAAAATTTCCTAAACCCTGCGTTAGTAGGGCGTGCTTTCTTGTACTTTGCTTATCCTGCGTCAATGTCAGGCGATGCAGTTTGGACGGCGGTTGACGGTTATACCGGTGCAACAGCATTAGGTATTGCAGCGGCTAGCGGTATGGATGCGGTACGTGAGCAGTTCACTTGGTGGGAAGCGTTTGTCGGACTCGTTCCGGGTTCTATCGGTGAGACGTCAACGCTAGCGATTATGATTGGTGGCGGTATATTGCTGGCGACAAAAATTGCCTCTTGGCGCATCGTATTGGGTGTGTTTTTTGGCATGATGGCGACCGCAACGCTGTTCAACATGATTGGCAGTGACACTAACCCAATGTTTGGTATGGCATGGTGGTGGCATTTGGTTGTTGGTGGTTTTGCTTTTGGTATGTTCTTCATGGCAACGGACCCAGTAACCGCATCAATGACGAATCAAGGGCGTTTCTACTACGGTTGTTTGATTGGCTTCATGACGGTTCTGATTCGCGTGATAAATCCAGCGTTCCCAGAAGGGATTATGCTAGCGATTCTGTTTTCGAATATCTTCGCGCCGATGATTGACTACGTGGTGGTGCAAGCCAACGTTAAGCGTCGCGAAAAGCGCCTTCAGGGAGGTGTCGCATGATTAAAGATATTTTAGCGCTGCCGAATGACAGTAAGAAAAAGACGATTGCTGTTGCGTTGGCGACTTGCCTCGTTTGCTCAGTACTAGTATCAGCCGCAGCGGTTGCGCTTAAGCCGATGCAGGAGGCGAATAAAGCTTTCGATAAGAAGCGTAATATTTTGCAGATTGCCGGTTTAATGACAGAAGGTGGCGAAGTTAATGAGCTTTTTAAACAGATAGAGCCAAAGGTCGTTGATTTGGACACGGGTGAGTATGCAGCAGACGTTGATGCTGCCACTTACGATCAACGTGCTGCTTCAAATGATCCTAGCCTCAATATGTTGGTTGATTCGAAAGTCGATGTTGCGGGAATCAAACGTCGAGCTAAGCTGGCTTCAGTCTACTTAGTCAAAGAGGGCGACGCGGTTAAATCCTATATTTTGCCTATTAAAGGTTATGGGCTTTGGTCAACGCTGTATGGATTTATAGCGCTGGCAGATGACTTGGACACGATAGTGGGTTTAGGCTATTACGAGCATGCGGAAACACCCGGCTTGGGTGGTGAGGTAGACAATCCAAACTGGAAATCTAAGTGGGTCGGTAAAGAAGTTTTCGGCGAAAATAATCAGATTTTGATTGATGTAGTCAAAGGCGCGGTAGATCCTGCCAGTTCAAATGCTAAGTATCAGGTTGATGGTTTGTCCGGTGCGACGTTAACCAGTCGAGGTGTAGAAAACATGCTGCACTATTGGTTGAGTGACGAAGGCTTTGGTCCTTACATTAATAAAGTTCGCGCAGCGGGAGGCAATTAATATGAGCCCTGAAGCAAAACATAATCTACTCGATCCGTTGATTGGTAATAACCCGATAACGCTGCAAATACTGGGTATTTGTTCGGCGTTGGCGGTGACCACCTCAATGAAAACCGCACTATTGATGTGCATGGCGCTAACGCTGGTCACAGCATTTTCAAATGCCTCGATCAGTGCGATCCGCAATCACATTCCTGGCAGCATTCGTATCATTGTACAGATGACTATCATTGCCTCTTTGGTAATAGTGGTTGATCAGCTCCTGAAAGCATTCGCCTATGATACGGCTAAGCAGCTCTCGGTATTTGTTGGTTTGATTATAACGAACTGTATCGTCATGGGTCGTGCTGAGGCCTATGCTATGAAGAACCCGGTTGGCCTCAGCTTTCTTGACGGTGTGGGTAACGGTCTAGGCTATAGTCTTGTCTTGGTTGTTGTCGCATTCTTCCGCGAGTTGTTCGGCGCAGGATCATTGATGGGGTATCAGATTTTGCCGCTAACAACTGAAGGCGGTTGGTACCAGTCAAATGGCATGATGCTATTGCCGCCTAGCGCATTCTTTATTATCGGTATCATGATTTGGGTAATCCGTGTGTGGAAACCTGAGCAAAATGAAGCGCCAGACTTTAAAATTCACGAGTCTCATGCGCATAGCACGGAGGGAGCACACTAATGGAAGCTTATTTAAGTTTATTCGTTAAAGCGGTCTTTGTTGAAAACTTAGCCCTGTCGTTCTTCTTGGGTATGTGTACTTTTTTGGCACTGTCGAAGAAAATTGAAACAGCGATTGGTTTGGGTATTGCGGTTGCGGTCGTTCAGACGATTACGGTTCCGGTTAATAACTTGATCCTTAATTTTTTACTGAAAGATAATGCCATCTTGCCCGGTGTTGACCTTACTTTCCTTGGTCTGATTAGCTACATCGGTGTTATCGCTGCTATGGTTCAGATTCTAGAAATGGTTCTGGATAAGTACTTGCCGGCGCTCTATAACGCGCTGGGTGTTTTCTTGCCGTTGATTACGGTTAACTGCGCTATTCTGGGTGGTTCGCTATTCATGGTTGAGCGTGACTATACTTTTGGTGAAAGTGTCACTTACGGTATTTCAAGTGGCGTCGGTTGGGCGTTAGCTATCGTTGCGTTGGCAGGTGTTCGTGAGAAGCTCAAGTACAGTGATGTGCCAGCAGGTCTACAAGGCTTGGGTATTACATTTATAACAGTTGGTTTGATGTCTATGGGTTTCATGGCATTTTCCGGCGTACAACTATAGGGATCAATCATGGCACTCGAAATATTTTTGGGTATTTTGTTGTTTACCCTTATCGTATTGGCGTTAGTTTATATCATACTATTCGCACGTTCTAAGTTAGTACCTGAAGGCGATGTTACGCTGAGTATTAATGGACAAAAAGAAATCAAAGTTCCCATCGGTGGCAAACTGTTGAGCACGCTGTCTGAGAACGGCTTGTTCGTTGCTTCAGCTTGCGGTGGTGGTGGTACTTGCGCCCAATGCCGTGTGCAGATTCATGACGGTGGTGGTTCGCTACTTCCGGTTGAAGAGGCACATGTTAATCGCAAGCAGGCTGCTGCTGGTGATCGTTTGGCTTGTCAGGTGACTGTAAAGCAAAACATGGAAATCGAAGTGCCTGAAGAGGTGTTCGGTGTTAAGAAGTGGACGTGTAAAGTTCGCTCTAACGATAATGTTGCGACCTTCATCAAAGAGCTTGTTATTGAGTTACCTGAAGGTGAAAACGTTGATTTCCGTGCCGGTGGCTACATTCAGATTGAATGCCCTCCGCATGAGCTTTCTTATAAAACCTTTGATATTGATGAGGAGTATCAGGGTGATTGGGATCGCTTTAAGGTTTGGGAAAACACTTCAACCGTTAAAGAAGACACAGTACGTGCTTACTCAATGGCGAACTATCCTGAAGAGAAAGGCATTATTATGCTGAATGTGCGAATTGCTTCACCACCTCCGGGTAGTGCGGATATTCCAGCGGGTATCATGTCGTCTTACATCTTCGATTTGAAACCGGGCGATGACGTTATTATCTCTGGCCCATTCGGCGAGTTCTTTGCGAAAGAGACTGAAGCTGAGATGGTGTTTGTGGGTGGTGGTGCTGGAATGGCGCCGATGCGTTCACATATCTTTGACCAGTTAGGTCGTTTGGCCAGTAAGCGTAAGATAAGCTTCTGGTACGGTGCTCGCAGTTTGCGTGAGGCGTTCTATGTCGAAGAGTTCGATAAGCTGGCTGCTGAGCATGATAACTTTGAATGGCACCTTGGTTTGTCTGACCCGTTACCTGAAGATAATTGGACAGGGTACACAGGCTTTATTCATAATATTTTGTATGAGAATTACTTGAAAGATCATACGGCACCGGAAGATGCGGAGTACTATATGTGTGGTCCCCCAATGATGAATGTCGCGGTTATCGATATGCTGGATAACATGGGTGTTGAAGAGGATAACATAGCGCTTGATGACTTTGGTGGATAAGCAACTTTAAAGCGATGCATCAATAAGTTGCTTTAAATTGTACAAAAAGGCGCTAACTCTTCCGAGTCAGTGCCTTTTTTATGTCTGAAGATAATCAATTAGACCGATTGAATAAATATAATGTAAAGTCGATTCCTATTGTTGTATGCTCTAAGTAAGCTAATTATTTAGAGACCGACACTATTCACAGGAGAACTTCTAGTACTTGAAAAATTCTAATAATGATAATGTGGAGTTACATTCACTCAGTATAGATCTGGAGCCAGCGGACAGCGCTCGCCTCATGAACTTATCCGGTCAACTAGATCAGCATTTAAGGCAGTTAGAAACAGGCCTAGATGTCGAAATCAACAATCGCGGTCCACAGTTTACTATCAGCGGTCTACCCGCGAATGTAAACAAAGCGACTGATCTGCTTCAGCACCTTTATCAACTTACGGCAAATGAAGAGCTAAGTCCTGAGGTGCTTCATTTACACCTTCACGAAGCTACCACAAAAGACGAGTCTGAACCTTCTGGTCTAGCGACTATTCGTACCAAAAAAGGTGTGATACGTGGACGTGGTCCCAACCAAAATCACTATATCAGAGGAGTGCAAAGTCACGACCTAACTTTTGGTGTGGGTCCAGCAGGTACGGGTAAAACTTATTTGGCAGTTGCCTGCGCAGTAGAAGCACTTGAGAGAGATGAAATACGTCGTATTATACTGGTTCGACCAGCAGTAGAAGCAGGGGAGAAGCTTGGCTTTTTACCCGGTGATCTATCGCAAAAAGTCGATCCTTATCTACGTCCTATGTACGATGCCTTATTTGAAATGATGGGCTTTGAGAAAGTAAATAAGTTAATAGAAAAACAAGTGATTGAAGTGGCACCACTTGCCTATATGAGAGGTCGTACATTAAATGACTCATTCATTATTATGGATGAGGCGCAGAATACGACGGTGGAACAAATGAAGATGTTCCTAACCCGACTTGGCTTTGGTTCTACTGCTGTTGTAACAGGTGACATCACTCAGATAGATTTGCCGAAACATCAGACCTCTGGACTTAAGCATGTTATTGATGTCTTGCAAGGTGTTAAAGAGATTGAGTTTTGTTTCTTTCAGGCGAAAGACGTTGTTAGGCATTCGCTGGTTCAACGCATTGTGGAAGCCTATAATGATGCTGAAGGGAAGTAATGTTTCAGCTTGAAGTTCAAAATGTAAGTGAGTCAGCCATTCCCGATGAGGAGTGGCTGATAAGTTGTGCGAACCTTGCCTATGAAGGTGAACGTGAAGCATCAGCGGTACTACGTATAGTCAGTACTGAAGAGGCGCAGGGTTTAAACCGAGATTATCGCGATAAAGATTATGCGACAAATATATTATCCTTCCCTTCTGATTTTGATGGGCTACCAGAAGGGCTCTTAGATGAGAGTGAGCAGGGCTATCTTGGTGATCTAGTGGTTTGCGCTGAAGTCGTTGCTCGGCAATCGGATGAGCAACAAAAAACAGCCACTCAACATTGGGCGCACCTTGTCATTCATGGCATGTTACATTTGCAAGGTTATGATCATGTTGATGAGCCAGAAGCTTCAGAAATGGAAGCAATCGAAATTAAGTTACTTAGCGAATTAGGAGTTCCTAACCCTTATAATGAACAAGAAGGTTAAAATAAAACCACCGTCGTGGTTTAAAAAATGGTTGCTAAGTAAGGTCGATTTTTCGGCTAATAGCAGCGATGAATTAGTTCTGAGATTACGTGCAGCACAATATAAAAATATTATTGCACCTAATTCCCTGAGTATGATGGAAGGGGTTATCCAAGTGGATAACCTAAAAGTGCGGGACATTATGATTCCACGTTCGCATATTCAGTCTGTGTTTCATGATGATACGTATCATGACATCTTAAAGCTCGTGCTTGAAGCAGGCCATTCACGTTATCCGGTGCTAGATAAAAACCTCGATGATGTAGAAGGTGTGCTTTTAGCCAAAGACCTCTTGAAATATGTGGGCAGAGAAGAAGAGTTTGATATCGATGATATTCTGCGTCCCGCGATTGTGGTACCGGAAGGGCAAAAGCTAGAAAGCTTATTGGCACATTTCAGGCGCAGTCGGAATCACATGGCAGTTGTTGTCGATGAATATTCGGGTACAGCAGGACTTGTGACCATCGAAGACGTGCTTGAGCAGATTGTCGGCGAGATAGATGATGAGCACGATCATGTCGATGATAAGTTAGATATCCGTAAGCATGGCAATGGGCGGTTTACCGTTCTGGCCGGGACTGAGATTGATGTGTTTAATGATTACTTTAAGATTAAACTGCCAGATTGTACGTTCGATACAGTCGGTGGGGTGGTCACCAATGAGTTTGGCAAAATTCCAAAACAATACGAAGAGTTGGTTATAGAAGATATGACCTTCCGTGTGCTGCGCAGTGATAGTCGCAGAATTCAATTGCTTGAGATTCAGACTGCAAAGGCAGCGTGAGGAACACATAATGCAGCAAGCGTTTAAAACCCGCTATTACCTGTACTCCTTAATTGCGGGTGCGCTGCTTGTGTTGTCATTTGCACCCTTTAATTTATTCCTAGTAGCCTATCTCGCTCCAGCAGTGCTTTTCTATTTGATGTCCCAAACGAATCGGCGTGCTCAGCTGGTTAAGCTAGGTTGGGCTTTTGGTATTGGATTGTTTGGGGCAGGTGCATCTTGGGTTTTTCAAAGCATGCATGGCTTTGCGCAAGCGCCTCTTGTGCTGGCTGGCTTTCTGACTTTTCTTTTCGTACTCGGCTTAGCATTACAGATCGCTTTATTTGGGTGGATCGCTTCTTATTTCACTAAGTGTTTATTGATTGTAAGGCTACTTTTAGTTTATCCGTGCGGATGGGTGCTCATTGAGTGGATGAGAGGATGGTTGTTCACAGGTTTTCCGTGGTTGTTCTTGGGTCACTCTCAGGTGGATACTTGGTTGGCAAGCTATGTCCCCATTGGTGGGGCTCTATTGCTCAGCTTAGTTACAGCTGTCATTGCAGGAGCAATAGTTGCTGTTGTTGCTTCGGATCGGGCTGAACGTTTTCAACAAGTCAGTTTACCTGCGGCTAATTATGTCCGCGTAGCAGAACCCTTATCTCACTTAAGTAAATTGCTTGGTGTTTTTTCGGTTGTGGTTTTACTCGCTGGCGCATGGTTTGCCGGCCAGCAAACATGGGTGGAGGATAGTGCTAAAACGCTGAAAGTTAGTCTGTTGCAAGCGAATATCCCACAAGATCAAAAATGGTTGCCTGAGCAGCGTATGCCTTCTGTTGAAAGCTACATGGAGATGACGCGAGCAAACTGGCAAAGTGATTTGATTATTTGGCCGGAGACGGCGATTCCGGGACGATTTAATGAGTTTACCGACACCGTATTAAAGCCCATGCAGCAAGAAGCGGTGGCAAATAATACTAAGCTCGTCGTGGGAGGCTTTCATCAAACTGCGGAAGGACGTTTCGAAAATAGCGTGATGGTACTGGGTGACAACACAGAAACCCCCGACATGTATTCCAAGCGTCACTTGGTACCCCTAGGAGAATATATTCCGTTATTACAATATTTGCGATGGCTAGATCGTTGGATGAACATTCCCTATGACAATCTGTCGAGTGGTACAGGCGATGGTTTAGTTAACATTAGTGAATATAAAGCACAGGTCAGTATCTGTTACGAAGACGTATTTGGTGAGGAAATGATTGCGGACCTCCCTGCTGCTGATTTCTTAATTAATGTTACCAATGATGGTTGGTTCAGTAACTCTTTGCAGCCCTATCAGCACATGCAAATTGCAAGACTCAGGGCGCTCGAGACGGGGCGGTATTTGCTGAGAGCAACTAACACTGGCGTCAGCGGTATTGTTGACGACAAAGGAAAAATTATTAGCACTATGGCACCTTATAAGAAAGGGGTGGTTAGTGGTGAGATTAAAATATTAAAAGGCACTACGCCTTATGTTAAATATGGTAATTCTTTAGTGATTGCTTTTGTTAGCTTGCTATTGCTTATGATTTACCTTGTGGCCAGAAGAAATAAAAGCTTGCTCTAGGTAAAATAAATCCCAGAGAACTTTCATAATTATTTGGGATATTTAAAACGACTCAAAAATACTGCTGAAGCTGCTCTTTACTAAGTAGAAAAATTCCATCTCCACCTCGCTCAAATTCAAGCCATTGGAAGGGCACTTCAGGGAAGGCCGTTTCTAATGCGTATTGGCTGTTACCCACTTCTGTGATAAGTATCCCATCGTCATTTAGGTGTTTTGCTGCGCGTTGAAGTATATGTCGGGTTAAGTCTAAACCATCATGACCGGAGCTTAAACCGATCTCAGGTTCATGTTTAAATTCGGTGCTCAATGCGTCCATATCCTCAGCGTCAACATAGGGTGGGTTACTCACGATAATGTCGTATGTACGCCCAGTAAGATCCCTAAAGCCATCAGATTTAACAGTTTTGACTAAGCTGCCAGCATCGTGTCGCTCAATATTGATTAGAGCAACTTCCAAAGCTTCAGGGGAGATATCTACCAGGTCAACTTGAGCACCAGGAAAGGCATAAGCGCAGGCAATGCCGATGCAGCCACTGCCGGTGCACAAATCCAACACAGAGGTAACCTGTATTGGATCTATCCAAGGTTCAAATTGGCTTTCAACTAATTCTGCTATTGGGGAGCGTGGCACAAGCACACGCTCATCAACAAAGAAAGATAGCCCTGCAAACCAACCCTCTTGGGTAATATAGGCAGCCGGTAGCCGTTTATCAATGCGTTGTTCGAGCAGTGAATAAAGCTGTTTTTTTTCATGATCGGTTAGCAGTCCATCCCAATAAACCGCAGGTGTATCGACAGGAAGGTGTAGGCCGCGTAACACGAGATAAACGGCCTCATCGATCGGTGTCGACATGCCATGTCCAAAATCAAGCTTGGCCTCGCTGAACTGACTGGCAGCCCAACGGATAACATCTTTTGCACTTTTTAGCTGTTGAAATTCCTCGAAGTGTCGCATCTACTGTTTTCCTGATAATGATTCGCGTATCATCGCTCAATTTCTAGTTTCTGAAAAGCCATCATTCTAATAAGGTCTGAAATGAATCCCACTTTGCTTGACTATCTAAAATCTGGATCGTTATATGCGTTACCGCATCATGCCATTTCCCGTGTGGTCTATAAATTAACACGCATCGAGTCTTCACTAGTCACGCCGGCTATAAAAGCATTTAGTAAAGCGTTTGGTGTTAACTTGGAAGAGGCTCAAAATCCCGATCCTGCGAGTTATGCTAGCTTTAACGCTTTTTTTACTCGGGAAATTCAGCCTGAGCTTCGGCCAATAGCTGATACTTCTATCGTTAGTCCCGTTGATGGAACAGTTAGCCAATCTGGCCCAATCCGTGAAGGGCGAATTTTTCAGGCCAAAGGGCAAGATTATACGGTGCAGGAGTTATTGGATTGCAGTGACGATGAAGCGAAGCGATTTGCTCAGGGACAATTTGCGACGATTTATTTGTCACCTAAAGACTACCACCGCATGCACATGCCATTTAAAGGCGACCTGTGCGAGCAAGTGCATATACCTGGACGGTTATTTAGCGTAGCGCCGCATACTGTAAAGACAGTGCCTCGTATATTTGCTAGAAACGAGCGAGTCGTTGCCAATTTTGATACTGAGTTTGGTCGAATGGCGATGGTGTTGGTTGGTGCGATAAATGTTGCCGCTATCGAAACGGTTTGGGATGGTTTAGTCACCCCGCCAAAAGGAAAAGTCATCTCTAGAAAAAGCTATCAAACGGGTGATGTAGTGTTGGATAAGGGGCAGGAGATGGGTCGCTTTAATATGGGCTCTACGGTAATTGTCGTGATGGAATCACAAGAGCCAGTATTATCCACAGAGCTGATTGAAGGTCTACCGCTGAAGATGGGGCAGGCAATCTCGCATTAGCTTGCTCGATAGAGTTATGCTTCTGTTGGTTCTGCGTAATTATTTTTGATCTCGCGTATCGTTGGCAAGTTATCAATGAATACAGCATATAAGTCTGGATCAAAGTGCTTGCCTACCATTTGTTCCATTACCTTTAGCGCGGCGTTTTCACTGCTGGCTTCTTTGTAAACTCGCTTGTGCACCAAGGCGTCATATACATCAACGATAGTGGTAATTCTGGCTGACTCTGGTATTTCTTTACCATCTAGACCTGCAGGGTAGCCTGTACCATCCCACTTTTCATGATGACACATGGCAATTTCAGAGGCCATTTTCAACAGAGGAATGTTGGTTCCATTCAACATATCAGCGCCGATGGCCGCATGCTGCTTCATTTCTTCGAACTCTTCTTCAGTCAACTTACCTGGCTTAAGTAAAACTCGATCAGGAATACCTATTTTGCCAATGTCGTGCATGGGTGCTGCTATTCGAATATCGGCAGTGGATGCTTCATCCCATGCGAGTGCTTTTGCCATGACTTCAGCGTACAGGCCAATTCGGCGAACATGTGCGGCAGTCTCGTGATCACGATGACCCGCAGCGCTCAAAAGTTTCATAGCTATTTCTTCTTCACGAACGCGTATCTGCTTGGTTTGATTTTCGATTTCTAGTTCAAGCATTTCTTGGGTTAGGGCGCCGTCTCGATATCCCTGAAGCCTAGTGACTTCATTATAGTATTCTTCTCCCAGATCTTGAATAATTAGTAATTTTTTATCATCCTGCCACAGCGCAACGGCCTCAAGCGGAATCTCTTCACCATCAGGTGTGAAGTCAACCCAAGGTCCAGATCGGTGCGGGGTGCTTATCTTGCTGTCCCAGAACTCTTCAGCTTCATCTAGGAAGCAGTCGAGAAAAGGAAATAATCCTACAAGTTGAACACTATCGCCAGCAACGAGTTCTTTTTCGCAGAATTGACCTAGCCAAATAGGAGGTTCAGTTAATAGCTGTAGTGTTTGATCATCAGGATGATCAAACACGGCTACATTCATTGATTGAAAAACTTTTGAGAGTATTTGGCTCATTATTTGATCTCAGTATTATCTAAGGGCGCAAGCTCAGATTTAAGCATTTGCTGTGTTAGCAATTGAAAGGTCTCTTCGACGCCTTCGCCTGTTTTGGCGCTAGTTAATACAATGATAGCACCGTCATCTTCAAGTGCTTTTATCTGCTCTGCTTCGACTTGCCATTGCTCTTCACGAAGGTCAGCTTTGTTGATTGCCACAATGAAAGGCACGTCGCCGGTATACTCGCGTGCCTCTTTATGCATATTAATAGCGGTGTTCAAAGAGAACGGGCGAGTGCCATCCGCAACGATCACATAACCTGCTACACCGCGTAAATAAGATGTTCTGAGTCGGGTAAGATCGTCTTGGCCAGCGAGATCCCAAATCATCAAGGTAATATCCTGACCATTAGAGACCAATTGTTTCTTGTCGATCTTCACACCAACGGTAGTGTGATACTTCTCGCCAAATATGCTATTCACATAGCGCATTACTAAGCTGGTTTTTCCGACAGCAAATGCACCGAGAAGACAGATTTTTTTTTGTACCACGGATGCCATCCTATTTGTGAATCACAATGCGCAAATTTTAGTTGCTACTGACAATGTTGACTTTGCTTGTATCCAAAGACTTAACGCCACTGATTTTGATTACTTCAGATTCAAATTCTTTCAGCCAAGATCGAGTGCTTTTCCCTACTAAGTATAGCTTTTGATCGTTAAGGCTAAGCTTAACAGAGTCAGGAATGTTGAATGACTCTTGGATTCTTCTTAAAATAATATCAGAATCCAATGACAGGTAGGGTCTAAAAGCTAATTCTACCTCTATGTTCTTTTGTGTTCCATGATTAATCAATAAAGATGGTTTCTTTGCAAGTGGATCTGCAAGTCCGTCAATGTAGTATTTCCCGTTTTCATGGCGACTGCTAGTCACCACTAGGCCAGGTTCAGAGCGAAACAGTTTCTGAATGTTGCTCCACTCTTCTTGTTCTAGGCCTGAATGGTAATGGCTGTACATAAACGCCGATACCAGCATCAGCAGGCCAAGGTAAATACCATATTTGAATAGTTTATTTTTTTTGGGCTTGTCTTTTTTAGCGGTTTCGTTTTTATTGCTCACGAGTTGCGTTTTAAGGCATCCTGAGAGTAACGGCCTAAGGTGATCAAAGCTGCTAGAGTCACCTTTGTAATGAATTAGCTTTTTGTGTTCCCGTGAGTGCACCTTCTCGACCGTCTCGGAAAGCACTTCTCGCATGTCATTTGGCACAGAGCCACGGACCACAGCTGCAAGTACTGCATGTGGGCCGTTTTCAATCAAGACAGTTAGGTCACCTAATTTCAGTGAGTTTAGCCCGCTGTTTTGTTCTACTGAAAATGAATCACTCGTAAAGTCCTGAATGGCTGTCAGCATGCCTGAGACCATGTCAGGGTCTTTGCTAATCGCTGCGTCAGCCAACACGTGTTGCAATAGCAGGCCTGTTTCTCTGTGGATAAGAAAAACTTGTTCTACCTGAAACACCAAGTTTTTAATCATTGCCACTTCGGCGTAGCTTCTTCCCGTTCGCCATGCATCAAAACGCCATTGCAATGCTTTGGGAGACACGCTCTGTTCGAGTAGTTGATTAAAGTTTTGCGTCATCTGATCCATTGTCGAACTAATCGACTTGCGAATTGCAGGACCCATGACAGGGTAAAGCGCATCAGCGATAGGTTTTGGATCATTGGATACGGAGTCCATGAGTGCGCCAACAACGGTAGGCGTCAGCGTTTTTTGTAAATTATTGTTAGTCGTGTTGAGTTTAAGTGCTTCATGGATTGCAGGGGTGATTAGCTGGCCCAGCAAAACTGGATTATCGAGAATCTCGGTTTTGTTCAAAATGGATTGATATTCAGGGCCAAGTAGAAGACGGCGCAACGTCTCAAGGTCGGTTTCACGTATCGACATGTCGTTATTAGGTGTTACCATACCTTTATGCAGGTCTGTTATGCCGTCAGCCATGTCTAGCGCTTACTAGTCTCAAGCAGTTGTTCGGCCATTCCCTGTAACAACTTGGCTAGATCGCTTCGATCCGTTTTATCCGACTTGAGCTCAAGGGACGCTTTTTCAAGCTTGTCCGATAGCTCTTCATGACGCTTGGCAACTTGCTGCTCTAATTTGTTTGACTCGTTACGCACCTGCTGTTGCAGTTGGTTGTGCTCAGTTTCCTGTCGTATCTTGGTCTGTTCCAGAGATGTCTGAAGTTGGTCTACTAGTTGATTGCCGTCTTTTTTATCTGAGAGACGATTTGTACTTTCATCGCTAATCAATTGGTAGAGTTTATTGATCTCAGCTGACAGAAACTCGAACTGGTTATTTGTCTCCTGTTTTAGTTCAGCAATATTGAGCTGAAGGGAATGACTCGTTTCATGCCTTCTTTTTTCGGCTTCTCTTGATTGCTCACCAAATAAAATCTCACGGATCGTTTCAAGACTATCCACTTCATCAGATACCTTAGTGATAGATTCATCATAAAGCTGGCGGGCATGATTTTGCTGGTTGGCTTCGGTTATATTGTGACTTTCTTTAGGCATCAAGGTGACCTGTGGTATAAGATTTTTAAGGAAGATTAAATGCTTCTATGGTTGGATATCTTACAATCCATGTAGGCCTGATAGTAGATCATAATGGCCTAATTCATGTACATTCATTGTATTCTATATTCATTAATAGGGAATGAATTCCAGATTAATAGTCATTACCAATCTTACTTAGCGCTTATTCTTACGTCTAAAGCTCTTTTTTCTGGTTTCGTCTTTTAATTTCTTGGCTTCTCTAGAGACTAGCACTTGCTCTTGTTCAACAATGACTTGCTCTGGAGTCTCTAGGGTGATTGGCCCTAAGATGCCGCTACGGAGCTCAGAGATAAGAATATTACTGGCTTTTTCCAGCAACACATCACCACCTGACCTCAGGCAACCCCTTAGTCGCCCAATGGCTTCAATTAGTTCAAGTTCTGTTGAGGGTGCATTTTCAAGGTCATAGCGTTCGATCAAGCGCTGAGGATAAGCCGTTATCAGGTATTCTGCGGTAGCAAAAGCCACGTCCGTATTATCAGTCGCCGTTTCTTTGATGGCACCAGTCGCAGCGAGGCGGTAGCCAAAGTTTTCATGTTCAATCTTAGGCCAAAGCATGCCCGGTGTATCAATTAAGGTGATGCCGCCTTTGAGTTTGATACGCTGCTGGTTTTTGGTGACAGCTGGCTCATTGCCTGTTTTAGCGATCGTTCGCCCTAATAGTGAGTTAATTAACGTTGATTTACCAACATTGGGAATGCCGATAATCATCGCGTGAATATTGCGATAATCGCCTTCACGACCCTTGTTCGGGATGAGCTTGTGGCATAAGTCGGTAATGTGGCCCAAGCTATTTTGCCCCTTAACATCTGTTGCTAGCGTGCGGATATTGCTTTGCTTTTCTAAATAATCTTGCCAGATAGAGGTCATCTCTGGATCAGCAAGGTCGCTTTTGTTAAGTAGCTTAATGCACGGTTTGTCACCCATAAGCTCAGCGATCATCGGGTTCTGACTGCTAAACGGAATGCGTGCATCCAGCACTTCTATCAAAACATCGACTGTCGGCAATACTTCACGAACGGCCTTTGCCGCTTTGTGCATATGTCCTGGGAACCATTGAATTAACATATTATTGAGTGTCGCTTAAGGTAATGGCTTCGTGAGTAATTAGGATAAGTCGCTGTTTGTAAAGGCTACTTAGAGCACGTTTGTAATTGGCTTTACTGACGCTATAGCTGCGATAAATAGCTTCCGGAGGGCTTTTGTCGGTCAGCTGAGAGGTGCCATTGTTAAGGCGTAACTGATCTAGTATGCGCATGGATAACTCATCAACGGTACTTTTTTTGTCGCTATTGATGCGTAAGTCTATCTTGCCGTCATCACGAATGCTTTTAATGAAGCCTGTTAGCTCGTCACCGTTTCTAAGTTCCTGAAAGACCTCGGTTTTAAAGATAAGGCCGAGATAGTCATGGTTGATCACCGCTTTGTAGCCAAGGTCAGTTTGGCCAGAGATTAGCAATTCTACTGATTTGCCAATCTCAATATCTTCATCCGCTTCTTCATCCAGATAATCATGCAGCCGAGAAGAAGCCATAATGCGGTTTGTAGCGTCATCCACAGAGACAACGACAACATAAGAACGGCCGACTTCCATTGGTTTGTCTTGCTCGTTAAATGGTACCAGCAGGTCTTTTGGTAAACCCCAGTCAAGGAAAGCACCAACGGCTGTTACCGCAACTACTTTGAGATAAGCGCATTCATCCACCATGACCTTGGGTGTTTCAGTCGTGGCAATCAGTCGGTCTTCAGAGTCCAGATAGATAAATAAATCCAGCCAATCTTGAACCAGGGTGCCTTCCGGTACATAGCGCTTGGGTAGGAGGATTTCACCTGCTTCTCCACCATCCATGTAGAGACCAAAATCGACTTGTTTAAACACTTGTAATGTGTTGATGCGCCCAATTTCAAGCATCGAATTTTCCCGCCTTAGCTGCAGTCAACCTGCAATCGTTCATTCTAACGCTGATTCGGCTAGCGCTCCATTAAATTCCTCGTTTATTCAAGCCGTTGTGGCAATGCGGACAACGACAACTTTGCGCATACTTAACGAATCAAAAAATGAATCTCTTTTAAAGACTCACTTTATCTTGTGAATATTTGTATAATGCGCCTGTTTTGTGTTCTGGGGCGGCAATCTATAATTGCCTCCTGTCACTCAGTTTGGAATGCACCGGATTTACGTTTCGGTTTGCAGTAGGAATATTATGTCTCAATTTATTGTTTGCGCACTTTATAAATTTATCACGTTGGATGGTTTCGAATCGCTTCAGAAACCACTGTTGGATTGCCTGCTGAAGCATGAGGTCCGCGGTACCTTGCTGTTGGCAAGTGAAGGGGTGAATGGCACGATTGCAGGCAGTCGCGAAGGTGTGGATAAGGTTTTAGAGTGGTTGAACAGCGAACCACGACTCACAGATATCGATACTAAAGAATCAATTTCAGATGTGATGCCGTTTAAGCGCACGAAGGTAAAGCTTAAAAAAGAAATTGTAACGATGGGCGTTGAAGGGATAGATCCTAAGCGTGTGGTCGGGACCTATGTTGATCCGGAAGACTGGAATGCGTTGATAAGTGATCCAGATGTTATGTTAATTGATACTCGAAATGGTTATGAGTATCAGGTTGGCACGTTTGAAAATGCAATTAATCCCAATACCGAGAGCTTTCGTGAGTTTCCAGAATATGTTTCAAATCATATTCTTCCAAATCAGCCGAAGAAAGTTGCGATGTTTTGCACGGGTGGGATTCGCTGTGAAAAATCAACTGCTTATCTCAAAGAGCAGGGGGTTGAAGAGGTTTACCATCTAAAAGGCGGCATCCTCAAATATCTTGAGCATGTGGATGAAGCTGATACTTTATGGCAGGGTGAATGCTTTGTGTTTGATGATAGGGTAACGGTTAATCATCAGTTAGAGCGTGGCGGTTACGATCAATGTCATGCCTGTCGTTTGCCGATTACAGATGCGGATAAAGCAAGTGAACAGTACGTCAGCGGTGTCAGTTGCCCGCATTGTTTTCATAAAGTGTCGGATAAGAAAAAAGCCAGTTTTGCCGAGCGGGAAAAGCAGGTTCGGTTAGCTGAAGAGCGAGGGCAGGTACATATTGGTGGTGATGTGGCGACTCGTATTCAGCAGAGTAAGGCGCAAAAGGTTGCGGCTAAGAAGTTGCAGCAGGCGCAGAGCCAAGCTAAGTAATGTGGTTGGACTCTCGCGATTAAACTGTTTTAGAAGAATGTGAATTTTACAGAGATGCCGCTGATGAGCAGCGGTGATTATAATTACTAAAGAGTATAGAAGGGAACGTTATGTTTGAATGGTTTGCCAGCCCTGAGGCTTGGATCGCTTTGGGAACGTTAACGGCGCTGGAAATTGTGCTGGGCATTGACAATATTATATTTATTTCTATTTTGGTGGCTAAGTTACCGGATGGGCAGCGTGATCGGGCGAGAAAAATTGGCATCATGTTAGCCATGCTGACGCGCTTAGCACTATTGTTCTCCATCTCTTGGGTGATGGGGCTTACTGAGCCATGGTTTACAATCTTTGGTGAAGCGATTTCTGGACGTGATGTGATTTTGATTGGCGGTGGTTTGTTCTTGCTCGCTAAATCAACGCATGAAATTCACGTTAGTGTTGAGGGAGCGTCTGAAGAGTCTGGTTCAACCGCTGCGGCTAGCACTTTTGGTATGGTGCTTGTGCAAATCGCCATTTTGGATATCGTGTTTTCCTTAGATTCGGTGATTACCGCCGTTGGGTTGGTTGATCAAGTCTCTATCATGGCGATTGCGATTATTATAGCGGTTCTGGTTATGTTGCTAGCCTCCAAAGCGATCAGCGATTTTGTGGACGATCATCCCACGATTAAGATACTGGCATTATCATTTTTGATTATTGTTGGTTTGACGCTGATTCTAGAAGGTTTGGATTTCCACATTCCAAAGGGCTATATTTACTTCGCGATGTTGTTCTCATTGACAGTAGAAGCAATCAATATTCGCATGCGTAAAAAAAAGATAAAGTAAGTTAAGGGCTGTTATTAATATATTGGGGAGTATCCAGTGGTCAATCCATCGTCTATAACGTTCAAGCGAGCCGATTTAAAAGAAAACATGGCAAGCTGTATTGAATTCAGGCGGGATTCTTTTCAGATTAACTACGGTGCTGAAAAATCCTTTGATACCGAAATGGGCGTGACCGGGGATTCTTATGCCAGTGGGCTGCTCGAATTTCAGGAAAAGTTTCCCTACGGTGTGATTCATGCTTGGCGAGACAATATTATTGCTGGCCAAATAGAGTTCCATATTGAGGAGTTGTTTACCGATAAAGCCTTTATACCCATGTTCTACTTGGCGCCGTCACAGCGTGGACTTGGTATTGGCTCTATGATGCATGACTACCTGATACAAACGCTGCGTGACAGTGGCTGCAATGGTGCGCGGATCCCCGTTAGTACGAGTAACGATAGGGGTGTCGCGTTTTATAAAAAACACGGTTGGCGTTACGCAAAGCCTGACTTAAGTAATTCAAATATTGATATTTACCAGCTGAATTTTTGATGAATCAACATCCTGCAGGGTGCCCGCTTTGCCAGCATACTCATCTCGAGTTACATTTTTCTGATGTAAGAAATTTCTGGCAATGTGCTAATTGTGATTTAGTGTTCGTTGATTCATCAGAGCACTTAACTGATCCGGGTGAAAAGGAGCGCTATGATTATCATGAAAATGATCCGAACGATCCGCACTACCGGGCGTTTCTAAACCGTTTAGTTTTGCCATTGTCAGAGCGTTTACCCGAACACTCCCAAGGTTTGGATTTTGGCTGTGGCCCAGGGCCCACCGTCTCTGTATTGTTAGTCGAGCATGGTCACGAGGTGGCTTGCTTTGACAAATTTTACGCGAATGATCCTGCTGTGCTAATAAAATCTTACGATTTTATTACTCTGACCGAAGTGTTGGAGCACCTGCGTGAACCCCGTGAAGAGCTGGAGCGACTAATGAGTATGCTAAAGCCCGGGGGATACCTTGGTATTATGACCAAGCTGCTACCACCGGCTGAGCAATTTCCGACTTGGCATTATAAAAGAGATCTAACGCATATTGGTTTTTATGCTGACAGTACGTTTGAATGGATAGCAGAGCAGTGGGGTTTATCGCTGGAAATAATCGCTAGTGATGTGATTATATTACGTTCTGGGAACTAAATGACCGCGATTTTATCCAACTAATCACAACAATTATGGAGTGATTTCAACGATGAATTTTAAAATACTTCCCATGAGGCTTGCGACAATTATTGCATTGTCTGCGTTTTTGTTGGCTGCCTGTGATGATACTCGTATCAGGGTTTCTGCTGATAGTGGGCCAAGATACTCCTCGGGTCATGGCGGCTATGCAACCCATACACCACACAACCATCAAGTTGCATATAATTCAGCTTTAGGCCTCTATGTCGTACAAGGGCTGTTAAATACCTATTGGAATGGCAATAATTATTATCGTTACAATAATCACGGCTGGCAGCGTTCTGGAGACTACCGACGCTGGAATAATGTAGGTTTAACGGTTGTACCAAGAAAATTACATAAGCGGCATTATCGTCATGGGCGTCATAGAGACGGCCGACGTAATGGTCGACGTAATCCAAGGCGTATCATCACTCATTACTAGCACTTAGGCTTGAATGTTGAGTGTATTAGCCCAATAATCTAGATAGGACTCGTTAATGCCTAGATTTACTTTGCTAGCTTATTCTGGTAACAAGTGTATATAGATTTGCAATATCGTAGTTTGACCATGGCCGATTGTTATGGCCTTACTGAAGTATAAGGAGAAGAAAGTTTGAATATTACAGATTTACTATTGGGTAAACAGAGTTCGGATGCGGTTGGTGCACTGGCGCGTCAATTTAATATTAGTGAGGCTCAGGCGCGTGATGCTATTGCTTCTATGGCTCCGTCACTAGGTCGTGGCATGCAGCATCATACTAAAGAGAACGCCGGCTTAGACAGTTTGATTGAAGCACTCGGCAAAGGTAACCACAAAAAATATATCGAAGATCCTGGCGTATTAGGCCGTCAAGAAACGACTAAAGATGGTAACTCTATTCTCGGTCATATCTTTGGTAGCAAAGATGTCAGCCGCAATGTGGCTAAGCATGCTGCTCAGGAAACAGGTCTAGGCGCTTCCTTGTTAAAGAAGATGTTGCCAGTCGTTGCTACTATGGTGATGGGTACTTTGGGTAAGAGCTTGTTAGGTGGTGGCAGTTCTGCGCCGGCAGCAAAACAATCCAGCGGTATCTTAGGTACGTTGCTGGATTCGGATCGTGATGGATCAATTATTGATGACGTATTAGGAATGGCGTTTAAAGCGGCCTTCCGTTAATCGAAAGCATCGCTTCACTTCAGTCGTTTAGGGTTCGGTACTGAATGACTCACCGAAAGGCCGAACAATTTATAGCTCGGCCTTTTTGCTGACCAACACACAAGTTAGCAACTCTAGTTTTTGCAGTCAGTCGACGTTATCAGCAACTCCCAACTGCTCAAGAAGAAACGCATAA